>ERZ767114.557-NODE-557-length-19872-cov-2.976661_pt1 | contig 19872 bp, 18 predicted proteins | sample MGYA00374952_ERZ767114 | MGnify/ENA primary metagenome ERZ767114 (study PRJEB28939, sample SAMN06267156) | marine metagenome | isolation source: Columbia River Estuary | place: USA:Columbia River Estuary, USA | collected 2012-05-05 ...
CGCGGCTGCAATCGGGCAACAGGACTTTTGCTACCGGTAGCAGTTTGAACTTTGCTGTTTCGCTCGCGGGCGTATCTTTGGTCATGATCGACTGACCCATCCCGCCCTCCGTTGAACCGAGTACATCTGCAATCGCGAGTTCAGAGATGTGCTCGATCAGACCCCGTTTCACTGGCGTTGTGAACATAGCACCTGATGAGGTCATCAGGCGCAGGCTGGAGGTGTTCCAGCGGTCCGGTTCTGCCTCTAACGCCCGTAGGAGGGGTTTGGCGAAGGCATCGCCGACAATGACCAGCTGAGCGATTTGGTTGCGCTCAACCGCGTCCCAAACCTCTTCAGGCTTGAACCCACGATTCTCCAGTAATACTGATGTGCCACCCAGCATGTGCGGAAACATCAAGCCCAACCAACAGCCGGTGCCATGCATCAGCGGGGGCCCCGACATGGCTACGACGGCCTGCTTGGCATCCACCATCTGGCGTGCCATCGGAGCAAATGCATCCGCGGTCTCAAAAGGATCGAGACCAATCATGGCTGGCATGCCACGCATGAAAAATTCGGTAAAGTCCGTCACCGGATACATGACGCCCTTCGGCATACCGGTCGTACCACCGGTGTAGAGCATATAAATTTCGTCGCCTATGGGGTTTGTCCGCGCAGCGCCAGAGGCCTCTGATAGCACTGTGTCATAGGGTATGGCTGTCGAGGGTCCGTCTGTGCCGCTTTCGGTTGGACCATCGTCAACAGAAATCAGGATCTTGAGCTGAGGTAATCGATCGCAGATTCGAGCCACTCGATCCCCCAACGAGCTATGAAATACCAAGGCTTCGGCGTCGGCATTGTCTAATAAATAATAGAGTTCCTCATCGAGGTAGCGATAGTTGACGTTGATCGGCACGCCGCCGATTTTCAGCGCAGCAAAATTAGTCTCGGCATACTCTGGAGAGTTGTAGAGATACATGCCGACCTTTGAATCTTTGCGCAAACCCACGTCGAGTAACGCCTGTGCCAGTTGCGCTGCACGATGCTCATAGTCTCGCCATGTTATCTGGCGTGCACCTTGAATCAGTGCAATGTGCTCGGGTACCGCATCCGCGACCGATTCCCAGATAACTGAAAAATGTGACCTCAACATAGTGATCTCGTCGTTAAAAACTCCATGAGTACTTTCTACACGTTCTAAATGACACTGCAAGACCCTCAGTATACCGAGTCAACATGTCGGTCGACAGATTTAGTTCGGTGCAAGACGCAGTTGCTCCTGCTACTTGGTCTGTTGGAGGCATGCGTTGTCAACGGTCAACGGTCAACGGTTAATGGTGCAGTGATGCTCGTAGAGTTGAGGAATGAACTTTTCGCTTTCGCCGCATTCTTCGATGTTGTGCTGTATCCAGGCGCGAATCTTCGGCTCCGTGGCAAAGAATCGACAGGCGAGCCAGGTCAGCAACTTACCGATGAGCGGGGCGCGGCACTTGATTTCCATTTCTGTCTCATAGAGCACGCCGCCGTCTATTTCTCGGTAAAAATGGAGCAGGTGGCCTATCTTGAGTCCTAGGATGCCCATCTGAAAATGGAAGCCTTGTCGATCAAACTGCGTAATAAGACTGCTTTCATTGATGACGAACCCGCCGAAGGTCTCGTGAATACTGATAACAGACCCCGGTTGAATGTGCCCCGCATCATCCGTGATTTTTTTCTTCCATTTGACTTTGATGTGGTCGTGGGGGTGCCAGAGTTTGTATGCGTCAATGGGTGCGCCGTCGAAGTCTCGCCCGTTGAAGGTGGTGGTCTGATCAATATGGTGGAACCACCAGATCAGGTGGTCGATCGTGACGCCGCGCATGAGTTCATGCTTAACGGTGGCGGTTAAGCCGCCGCCCGCCATGGTTTTGAATGACGACTCGGCGGAGTTGAAGGACTTCATCAGCCCGAAAAATCCGATTTTTTGAGTGCCCATGATGAGTGCCCTAGTTGCACGGAGCCCGGTAGTGCGTTCTCAGAGCATAGCAGAGGCCTGGATCAAGACGCCGAAAGCGTTGAGAAGATTGCGGCAAATAAAGACTTAAAGTTTTGGTAGGAACAGGAGGTCAGTAGTCGTCTATTTTGCCGCGATTTTTCTTAATAGAGCCCTGCTTCTTCTTGCTGTCGAGGCGCTTGCGCACCGCTGATCTAGAGGGGCGGGTTTTCCTTCTTGGCTTATCGGTATATTGGGATTTTTGGAGCAACTCATCCAGTCGTTTCAGGCTCTCGAGCTTGTTTTTTTCTTGGCTTCTAAACTTTTGCGCCTTGATGACGATCACGCCATCAGTACTGATCCTAGCATCGCGTAGCTCAAGTAGCTTCGATTTAACGGCCTCCGGTAGACTGGAGGCCTTGACGTCGAATCTCAAATGGATGGCGGTCGACACCTTGTTGACGTTTTGTCCCCCCGGACCGCTAGCGCGGATCGCTGAAAATTCGATCTGGCTCTCGGGAATGTCTGAAACGCGAACCATCAGGCAAACGACATGATGCGGGCATTGAGTGTGTTTACGCTGATGCAGATCACCCTGATCTATGTACTCCGATACTTAGACGATAAGACTCGTTGCTCCCGATCCAGAGTGATGCCGCGTGTGACCCACTGCGCCTTCAATATCGAGTGTGGGTCTGAAGATCTCTGATTTTTAGGCTGAGGCAGCTCGAGCGCAACACGCTCTCCATCTGCGACCACCGCATAATACCTAGCTGCACACGTATCCTTCAAGATTCAGTTCGTCTTCCCACTGGGATCAGGGGAGCCCCCTGATCGCCTGCCGCTCAGATTACTAGCGCGTTTTTGTTAACGGGGAACTACCGCCAGTCATTACAAGCATGAGTGTGATGCTTGGGCTTGGGGCGATAAGGAGTGGGCAAGACCTTGGCCACTGCTAGGGAATGAGCCGCTTGCACCGAAGTTCAATGCCTGTGTCGCATCAGTGTGAAAAGTGTGAGCGTTTGAGCACGAAAAAGAAATGGGTTTGCAAACCCAAACGGTCTGACACTCGTACAACCAAGGATACAAAAACCCTAGTAATCGAGAGAAAGCTTATGAAAAGTCTGGACACGGAAAAGGTTTGCCGAATTCTGAACACCATCATCGAGTATGAGATGGCCGGTGTAGTAAGGTACGCCCACAGCTCTTTGATGGTTATTGGCCCATACAGGCAACCCATCGTCCAGTTTCTGCAGGAGCAGGCCACCGAAAGTCTGCAGCACGCGCTTGAGGCAGGAGAGTTAATAACCGGCTTAGATGGACATCCCAGTCAAAAAATAGCCGAGATAGAGGAGTCTCACGATCACTCTGTGACTCAAATTTTGTCAGAAAGCCTCGATCATGAGCAGCATGCGGTAAACCTTTATCAATCACTATTGGTTGAGGTGAGTGACGCCAGCGTGATGTTAGAAGAATATGCGCGGGGCAAAATCAGTGCAGAAGAACAGCATGCGCTGGAAGTCAAAAAAATGCTAAAAGACTATTCTCCGACACTTTAGGTTTACGGCACCACTTTTTTGCCCCGCTTTAGCTTTTCTCTCCGCGTTTGCGACCGTGGATGGTTCGATTGTCGAGAATCCGTGGAGCTAGTCTATTTTGATAGGACCAGGCGGATTAATCAAAACGCGAATACTTTCGCGTTTTGACCCCTTCGGGGCGTCGTCGCTGGCTTCTACGTTCAAACCACTCCTTTGGTCGTGATTTGTTGACCGCCTTCGGCGCTTCGAGCCAGCGATACCTCCAAACGAAAAACCCCCGCCGATGGCGAGGGTTTCACGTTTGGTAGGACCAGGCGGATTCGAACCGCCGACCTCTACCATGTCAAGGTAGCGCTCTAACCAACTGAGCTATGGTCCTAAGAGGGACGCGAGGATAGCCCATTCAAGGTGCTCCCTCAAGCACTAGCGGCAGAGGCGATTCAGCGCGTGAGCCGCCATTTAGCGTTCGGTGATCAAGCTATCGAGCTGCGCGCGCGTGAGCAGTGCGCCACGATTAATGACTGCCTGAACGCGGCGGGTGTCGATGATGTTCTCGAGAGGGTTGCCTGTTAGTAACACCGCATCAGCGATAAAACCCACTTGCAACTGGCCCATCTCGTCTTCGAGCCCAAAGTATTCGGCAGGAGCGACCGTTGCCGAGTGCAGGGCTTCTAGCGGCGTCATACCCACCTGAACATACTGCTCGAGCTCAGTGTGCAAGCTATAACCCGGAATGCTCCAACCGATCGGCGTGTCGGTGCCCGCCGCAATCGGAACCCCGGCGGCATGGAGTTCTCCTGTGCGGCGCAAGCTCCATTCGGCAAAAGTGGTATCGACAGGCTCCTCTGAGGCCAGCAGTGCTGTGCGAGCCGCCCCCCATTCTTGTTGCACGCTGGGCGGTATCATTTGCATAGCCTGATCAAAATCCTCTCGCATAAAAGGGATATGCAAATCCATCGAATTCATGCGCAGGGTGGGCACGGTGATGGTGGCCTTGAGCGCCTCGGTCATCTCGGCACAAACCTCCGGATCTTCGTTGCTGATGGCGGTTAAACGCTGCAGTTCATGCAGTCGGGTCCGCAACACATTGCCCGGTTCGTTTGCGGTATTGGCGAGTTGTTGTTGTCGAGCGGCCAGCCAGATCTCGGGTTCGCTGACGCAATCCATTTCGTAGTTACGCAGGTGCTCCAGCGATTGCACCTGCGGGGCGACATCGCGGGCTCGCATGGAAAGCGGCACGTGACCATCAATGGGTAAATTCCTGAGGCGTGCCTCATCGACAATCGCCGCAAAGACCTCGGGAGACACCATTTCGTAGATCTTCAAAAAGCTCGCTCCAGCGGCGTGGATCTCCGCGATATTGGCGCGCGCGGCCTCCGGCGTTGGGTTGGCAATGCCCAAGCCCGGAAAGTTGACGCCGTCGTAGACGACATCGGCGCCATCGAGCAAGGGACCGGAATACCAGATGCTGGGGGCGTTAGCATCCGAGCGCTGCAGGGTATCGACAACCGGGAGCAAATCTTTCAAAAGACCGCCGGTGTCTCGCACATTGGTCACCCCGTGGTAGAGGAACAAGCCAGCCATCGCGTCGGTAAAGCGCGTATCAAAGGTAAAGTGCACATGAAAATCCCACAGCCCTGGGATGAGGGTCTGACCGCTGCCATCGACGGTGGTTTGCGCGCTGACACGCTCTTGTGTGTCGCTACTAACAATGGCAACAATCCGCCCGTCGTCGATGAGGACTGTTTGGTTCTCTCGGATGGGGTTGATCGCGTCAACCAGCGTGACGTGCTCAATGGCGATATCGACAGATCGTGATGCGTTATCCCCACACGATAGGAGTAGCGCTAAAGAGAAGAGCAGTGCAGTGCGCGTGACGGCGGTCATGACGGGGCCTCCAGTTTCTTATTATAAAGCGTGGCAACGAGAGCTTAGCACCTCAGTCAGTGACGCTTTGCGCGGAGGGAAACAGCGTGATGGGCTGCTCTGGTTCCCAGCGCGGATATTTTTCCATGACCGAGGCAAAGAGTGCGCTGTCTAGCCAATATGTGAGCCAAGCACGGACTTTGGGGTAGGGCGCTTGTGCCCACCACTGGGGCTCCACCGCCGCAAACTGTCGCACAAAGGGAAACACTGCGACGTCTGCCACGCTCGCGCTAGTGCCTCCCAGCCAGCGGTGCGTCTCAAGGGCGCTTTCCATGTGCCGCAGGGTCTGTTCCGCTTGCTGACGATAGTGCTTTGCCGGGGCTTCTGGAAATCGATCCGCATATTTGTAGCGATCGAGCCACGTTTTCAGTTCGCCATCGCAGCGCTGAATCCAATCGGTTGCGCCCGTCCGTCCGATAGCCCAGTGGAGGGGATCGCTTTGATTAAGCGCCCAATCGATAATATCGAGGCTCTCTTCCAGTATTTGTCCGTCTGGGAGGACCAGCACCGGGACCGTGGCCTTGGGTGATACCGCGGTTAAGTCAGCGGGTTTGTCTTTGAGTAGCACTTCTCTGAGCTCGACCACACTGTTGGCCGCAGCGAGGGCCATACGACTGCGAATGGCGTAAGGGCAACGTCGAAAAGAGTACAAAATGGGCCTTGCCTGCATAGCGCTAAGATAGCTTGGCTTGCCGAACTGTGCCAGCTGAGGTCACGATTTTGAGTGTCTTTGACATTTTAGAAGTGCTTCAATGACCAGAAGATTACCGCTCACAGTGCGATTTTTAGTACTATCGACGGTCTAAATTTAAACAATAAACGGGGATGAGTGATGGGTAGATTAGCAGGCAAGGTGGCCTACGTGCTCGGCGCAGCAGGCCAGGGCAATATGGGCCAGGTCATAGCGCAACGTTTCGCGGCAGAGGGCGCCATCGTGGCGGTCGGCGGGCGGCATCCCGAAGAGCTCGCGCGCCTAGCCGGCGAGATAGGGGGCATGGCGGTCACCTGCGATATCACCAAGATGGAAGACATTAAGTCGTCAGTGCAGGCCATTATGGATGCGCATGGCAAGATCGATATCGCCGTCAATGCCACTGGCGTTGGCCTTCTCGCGCAGTTCGAGGAAACCAGCGAAGCAGATCTCAACATGATGATGGATTTGCAGTTTAAGGGTCCTTACCAGTTCATGCAGGTGCTAGTAGGAGTCATGCCGGATCCGTCGTCCATCATCCAAATCTCTTCCGCCACTGCCACCATCTTGGTCGGCAATCACCATGCCTACATTGGCACGAAGGCGGGCATAGATCATGTGGTACGAGGCGTTGCCGATGAGTACGGCGCAAAAGGGATCCGCGTGAATTCCATTTCACCGGGCCTGACGGCTTCGCCAATGGCAGCGCCTCACCTCGAGACGCCAGGGCTCACCGAGGCCTTCCTGAAAAATTATCCCCTCGGCAGGCTCAACACGTCTGAAGACATTGCTGCTGCCGCGGTCTTTTTGGGCAGCGATGAGTGCTTTATGACGGGCCAAAATCTGCAAGTGAACGGGGGCTTAACGCTGCGTCGTAACCCAATGCCTTCGGAGATTGAAGAATCGGTCATGGCGGCGATGGCCGCCCAACAGGCGGGGTAAAGGGGGCCTGTCACCGGCAGCGAGTAGCTGGTGGGAAACGCGGTAAGTGGGTGGTGTGCTAACGCCACCTTCGACATAAAAAATGAGAGGGAAACAGATGGCGGGTAAACGAAAAGATGTGTATCTGGTAGTAGGTGGCAAGTACCACGACTTTGATTTTGCGCGACTCGAGCTATTAAAGCTGCTGGCCGAGCAAGATGTTGTGCGGGTCAAGGTGGCCAACGATTACAATGACGTCGAGGCGATGTGTGCGGCGGATCTGCTGATCAGTTACACGTGTGATGAAGTGCCTGACGCGGCGGGTCAAGCGAAGCTCAAATCTTACGTTGAACAGGGCGGTAAGTGGTTTGCCCTACATGCCACCAACTCGGTACTGGAGTGGCTGAGCCACGATCCCCCTCTATTGCGTGCGCCGCGCGAGCACACCGATTTCATGGAAGTGCTGGGCAGCCAGTTTCTCTCTCATCCGCCCATTGAGCCATACAAGGTAGAAGTGACCTCGCCACAGCATCCGCTGGTCGCAGGCATTGAGGCATTTGAAGTCAGTGGTGATGAGTTATATCTGTCCGAATTTCACGGCGAGCAAGAAGTCCTGCTCCATACGAGGTGGGCCGGCAAAACGGAGGCTTTTCAAGATGGTGATTGGGAGGAAGATCTAGAGCGCCCCGTCATGTACTTGCGCAACTATGATAAGGGCACGGTGTTGTACTTTACGTTGGGTCACTGTCGTTCGGTGTATGACATGCAGCCATTGGTCGAAGAGTATCCCGAGCTCGAGCGGGGCAGCTGGGAGTTACCGGTCTTCTATGAGCTGCTGCGCAGAGGCATTTCTTGGGGGCTTCAGGCCTAAAGACTGACGCGCAGTCTGAAAAGCCCCAAAGGTATGATGAACGCTGTTTGCACTGAGCTGACAGCGTTTTTTTTGTCATCAGTCTTCGTTTTTTCGCGCTAAACTCTGAGCTCGAGGGCCACCTTAAGCGAGTCTAATCGTCAATTATGAACCCGACACCGGAAAGGCCATGACACAACGCTGGATAACAGACTTAGCTGACGCCAAGGTGGAGACGCGGATCATCACTGATGCGCAAACCGTCCGTCGATTTACGACCGGCATGCGATTTGGCACGGGATCTGCCATTGCCGTCTTTGAGCCCACCTCTTTGGTGGGATTCTGGCACGTGCTCAAAGCCTGCGTGGCAGCGGACTGCGTGATTATTTGCCAAGCGGCTAACACCGGTATCACGGGTGGTTCGACTCCCGATGGCAATGATTATGATCGTGATGTGGTGATCATCAGTACGCTGAAGCTCGATACTTGCCTGCCATTGTGTGACGCCAAGCAGGCCCTGGTATTTGCTGGTGGCACGCTGTTCCGGCTCGAAGAAATGCTCGATGAGTACGGCAGAAATCCCCATTCGGTGATTGGGTCCTCTTGTATTGGTGCGTCGGTGGTGGGCGGCATTTGTAATAACTCAGGAGGCAGCCTCGTTAAGCGGGGCCCGGCTTATACCGAATTATCGGTGTTTGCCCAGCTCACGGCGCAAGGTGAACTAGAACTCGTGAATCATTTGGGTATCGAGTTGGGCAGCACGCCAGAGGAGATACTGGGCAATTTGGATGCGCAACGTTTCGATGCCGCCTCGGCGACGTTATCCGGCGGTCTGGCCTCCGACCCCGAGTACCACCAGCGCGTGCGCGATGTGGAGGCCGATACGCCATCGCGTTTTAACGCTGATCAGCGTCGACTCCACGAAGCCAGTGGAAGCGCAGGTAAGCTCGCGGTGTTTGCGGTCAGAGTGGATACCTTTGCCAAGCCGCAGTCTGAGCAGGTGTTTTATGTGGGAACAAACGACCCCGAACAGCTCAATGTCATTCGCACGCGGCTTCTCTCTGAGTGCCAAGAACTCCCCGAGATGGGTGAGTATATGCATCGGGGTTGGTTCGACGGCGCGGATCATTACTGCAAGGATATGTTCCTCATTCTGAAATACCTCGGCACCGATTTTTTACCCCGACTGTATAGGGTGAAGGCGGCGGTGGATCGGCTCTTAGAGCGTGTGCCGGGCTTACCGGATCTACCTGCAGATCGATTATTACATTGGCTTGCAAAGCTATGGCCCGATCACCTCCCCAAGCGAATGCGTGCTTACCGCGAGACCTATGAGCATCATTTGGTCGTGGTGGGAGCCGATGCGGCGATTCCAGAGATTCGTGAGGTGCTGCAATCGGTGACCCGCGACGGAGACGCCGGCAGTTTTTTCGAATGCTCGCCTGAGGAAGGAGAGGCCGCCTTATTACACCGCTATGTTGCCGGTGGGGCTCCCGCGCGATATAGCTTAATCCACGCCAAAGAAACCGGTGGTCTCGTCACCTTCGATGTGGCCTTGCCGCGTAACTATTCCAAATGGTATGCGTTTTTACCAGAAGATCTACTCGATCAATTGGATGCGCCGTTTCGTTTAGGACATTTTATGTGCCACGTTTTTCACTGGGACTTTGTTGTGAAGGCGGGCGTGGATCCTGAGGACGTCAAGCGCCGCATGATGGAGTTGCTCGATGGCATTGGAGCAAAATATCCCGCGGAGCATAATGTGGGGCACCTCTACTGTGCAGAGCATGACCACGCCGCCTTTTACCGGGGACTCGATCCGACCAACACCTTTAATGCGGGAGTAGGAAAGATGTCAAAGCGTCGGCATTACCACTAACGCACTACCGCTTTTCTGACGGGCATAAAAAAGGCCGGGTTACCCCGGCCCATAAGTCACAACGCTAAAAACGATTTGCAGTGTCAGTCTAGAATCTGAGCTGCACCCTTACGCCAACTTCGCGCTTGTCATTGGGAGAGACATTCACCCCTTGCTCAACAAAGAAGTTGCCAAAGTCGGTGGCAAACGCGGTGTCTGAGAAGCGAGCGCCACTGGCCCACGAGTCTTCGTCGGTCAGATTAGTCACGAACAGTTCCAATCGGTAGGCGTCAGTTTCGATACCGCCCCGTAGGTTGAAGATGGTGTAAGACTTCATCCAATTGAGGTTGCGCTCTTCGGTATAGGTTTTACCAAAGTAGTTAGCATCGAGACGGATAAATGCCCCCATGTCCTCGCCAATATTCCAGTTGTAGGTTGTTGTGCCGAAGGCGGTGTATTCGGGTACTCGCGGAACAGAGTTACCGCGCATGTCCGAGTAGCCAAGCCGCGCCTCACCGAAGTTGTAACGATAACGAGTGTATTCCGTATCGACGTACGCCAAATTGAAATCCACCGACCAGTTGTCGGTAATCTGGCCTCCAATCTCAATCTCGTAGCCCCAGAGGTCAGCATCACCGTCTAGGAGGACGTTCCGCGCATTTTTGAGCGGTCCTGTGGGGTCACCGTTGACGTCTTCTAGCTGTTTCGTTGTTTGGTCGCCGATCACACCGTTGTAGGAGCAACCGGGCGCTGAGGAGGCAACATCGGCTGAGGTACACGTCTCATTAACGGCTACGCTCGATCGGCCTTTAATGCCGGTCCATTCCGAGAAATAGACCGCAGCATTAAAGTAGGCGGAGCCATCTGCGAACGTTTGTTTCCAACCGAGTTCAATACTTTCAATTTCTTCTGGAGGGAGTGCAACGCCCAAGCTAGGGAAGGCTTCCACGTATTGTGCGAGCTCCTGCGTATCGGCATTGACCAGTTCTATATTGACGTCGCCTGGAACAATGCCCTCAGCGTAGCTCGCATAAAGCATCGTGCCATCAAACGGCTGGTAGCGAACGATAGCCCGCGGCAGGAATTCTTTAAATTCCAGTTCAGTGGATCCGTTCAGCAAGCCCTCTTCGGAGATAACGCCTCCCTTTGTGAGCGAGTCATTTTGTTGACGTCCCTCAAGGGTCACTGTCAGCCTGTCGGTAATGTCAAAGTCCACCGATCCGAAGAAGCCGAGTACGTCTGTTTCATCCGACTGCGCCCAAGAGTTGGCGAAAGGGCCGAGTCCAACGGTGAGCCCCCCCACATTGAGACAGGGAGAGTCAGTATTGCCGCCTTGAGCGCCGAAGCACCCGAAAAAGAAGTTTCCACCAGCGAGTGAGGAAGTAAATTCTTGCTCATAGTGATTGACGCCCAACGACCATCTCAATCGACCATCTTGTGGCGAGGTGAGGCGAAGCTCAAAGCTGGTGTCATCCAGCGCCTGAGGATCTGAGGAATAACCGTTGGAGAAGCCAGTCAGATCAAAATCTCGCACAAAGTTCGCTTTCTGGTCGTTATGGCCTGCGACGAAATCGATGGAGTAGTCATTGATTTCATAGGTGATGTGAGCGCTCAATCGCAGTGTTTCACGGAGCAGACCCAAACGGCCCATTGAGGGAACGCCGGAAGGCAGGTCTTGATTAGCGTAAGCGTCCTGAATATTTAACGGACCAAAACCAAACAGGTTCAGCAAATTGGTCGGCAGTTGGGTATTGCCGTCAATAATGTTACTGCCGGTCACGGGGATGGCTCGGCCGACGCCTGGCACTTGTCCGCAGATGAAGTTATAAGGATTAGCCGTGCCGCCGGCTTTCACTTGAATGGTTTTCCCAGCACAGGAATCATTCGTTCTGCCCGCAATATAGGCTTGTGCGGGAGGACCATCGTCATCCTCGGTATAGGCGGCTCTCAGTTTCACGGTGAGTGCATTGGTCGGTTGCCACACCAGTTTGCCATTCAGCGCCCAGGTCTCTTCGTCGCCGAGGGTGCCGCCATCTGAGGCGGTGAATTGACCTTTTTTGTCGTACATGCGGAAACTCAAGCTACCCGCCAGGCTGTCTTGAATAATGGGTCCTTCTACGATGCCTGACACATCAAAACGATTGCGGTCGGTGCCCGATAGCGAGATTTCGCCCGACACCTCCTCCATGCTGGGGTCACGTGTAATAAAGTTGACCGCACCGCCGAAGGTATTCCGGCCAAAGTAGGCGGCCTGAGGCCCTTTGATAACCTCGACACGCTCAATGTCCATTAAGGACAGCGAGGTGCCACCATTCAGCACGTACACGCCATCTACGAACAGCGCGCCGGTTTCAAAACTGGGAGAGAACTGGGCCTGATTGAGCCCTCTGAATCGCAGCTGGGTGTTATAGCGCCCAGGCTGGCTCCCGCCCTGATTAAAGAAGTAGAAACCGGGGGCGAGGGCAGCGATATCCTCTAGTCCTGTCACGTCACCTTCTAGTATGTCGGCTGCAGACACCGCCGTGATAGCAATGGGGATCTCCTGCAGGTTCTCTTCGCGCTTTCGAGCCGTCACGATGACTTCCTCGAGTGCCGCGGATTCTTGTGCCAGGGTTGGAGTGCTCGGTAGTGTGCCAGCGACGGCAAGCGCAACTGCTGAGAACAGCGTCAGTCTAATATTTTGGGTCATGGGGGTGCCTCGATATTATGTTTTTAGTGGCTTGGCGAAGCTGCTACCGGACATTAGTCACTCCTAAGCACTACGCCAATGGCCTATTGATATACCAATAGACTTAAATACGCAAGCGCCAAGCAGTGATTCCAAATCGCGGATTTTGCAGTGTCAAAATAGGTTTCGAGGGACGAATCGCCCAAAATGACTTATTGATATAACAACCGATCAAATTTACTCTGAACCGAATAGGTGTTGAGGCAGTGTTATGAGACAAGTGGTGGTGGGAGAACCCGGTGGGCCAGAGGTGCTGTCATTACAGGAGGCTGAGCCGCCCGATCCCGGAGCGGGACAAGTGCGCATTAAAGTCGCCTATGCCTCACTCAACCCACTTGATAATCACGCACGCGCAGATCGCATCAAATGGAATCACCCTGGCTACCCCTTTACCCCGGGTTTTGAATTTGCCGGTCGTGTCGACGCGGTAGGAGAGGGCGTCGATTCGACGTTATTGGATCAACGTGTGGCGACCAACGGGCACTGGGGGGGTAACGCTGACTTTGCCATCGTGCCAGCGCAGGGGTTAGTGCCGGTGCCTGATGACTTTGATTGGCCCTTGGCTTGCTGTTTTTCGACCTGCGCCTATACCAGTTGGCTATTAGTGCATAGTGCGGCCAAGGTAAAGCCTGACCAGTGGGTAGTGGTGCATTCGGCGGCGGGTGCCGTGGGCGCTTTAGTCATGCAGATCGCTAAGTCAGCAGGTGCTCAGGTGATTGGTTTAGTCGGCGGTGAACACAAATTCGCCTTTGCTGAGCAGTTTGAGCCGGATGCAGTGATTGATTATTTGCGAGATGACTGGCCCGAGGGTGTCAAGGCGTTAACCGATGGCCGCGGTGCTGACGTTATCTTCGATGGCAATGCCGGTGCCCGAGCGCCGATGAATCTCGATGCGGTGGCACCACTGGGCAATATCATTTACCTAGGTGCCAGTGCGGGGCAGGCGCCACCCGTCTCGCCGTCCCTATTGATCGGTAAGAGCTGCTCGGTGTCGGGTTTTGTGCAGTACTTTCATCAGGCTGCTAGTGGGGGTGCCGAAGTCTCTGCGACACATCAAGCCCTAGCAGATCATACTTGGCGTATCCCCATTGAGCAGACGTTTGATCTCTCTGATATCGCAGAGGCGCATCGCGCTTGGGAGGCACGGGCGCTACTCGGACGCGCTGTGATCCGGGTGGGTGGTGATAGTGTGTGACGCACAATGAGCGTTATTAACGGCCTTTACGAATTTGTTTTTGCCACCCGCACCTCTGAGCGGGAGAGGCTGCTAGCTTTTTGGCAAGCGCTGGGCTTTCAGCCAATCGCCGAGGGCGCCCTGAGTGCCAGCGAGGCCAGCACGCTGTATGGACATCACGCCGAATTGCAATCGATTCGCTTGCGGCACCCGGGCTGTGCCGCTCACCAAACAGGACTCGTGAGGTTGCAGTGTTGGTCAACGTTAGCCGGAGAGGGTTTAGGCGCACAGCGGCCGTTGGTGACGGGCAGTCGGTGGATGGGGCTGTACACCGCAGATATTCTGGAACTTCGTGACAGCTTGAACGACTACCGCAGTGAGGTGACGGATCGTTGGCTATCTGACTTAGTCTCTGCGCCATTGGCACATCCACCCCCGCCGGTGACGTTACAGACGCCCTTTGTGGGTCTCAGAGAAACACTTTATTTTGATCCTGATGGACGCGTGGCTTTCATTCAACGCGGGGGGTTTGATCGACCCGGTTTCGGCACGATTGATCTAACCCTACCCTATAAAAACAGCGAAGGAAGCCATGCCAACGTGGTTCAGCCTACCGGCGCTTTTGATACGGCGTTCTATAAAACCGTCTTTGGTCTGGAGACGGCGCCTTATGGCGAAGCGCATGATTCGGGTGACGAACCCCCCACACAGCGTGCTCTCAGGCTAGAGGCGGGGCAGCTATTTCGGGTCGAACGGCTGCGGGCTCCGGATTGCCCTACCGGCTTATTACAAGTCTATTCGCCTTACTTCGCGACGCCTGACCACCGGGTGTTGAGTCAGACCGGCCAGCGAGGTCTATCGGGATACAGTTATCGCGCCAGCTCAGTCGAGGAAGCGGCTTTACCCGGTGTCACTGACTATCGCGCGGCGATCAATGAGTTTGGCGAGTCCTCCTGTACTTTTACGGCGCCCGATGGTTACCGCTGGATGTGGGTCAGTGTCTGAAACAGTGCCTCAGACAGTGCAGGGCTATCCGCTGCGCGCCTTCCTCATTTGCATGGTGGCTTACACCACGGCGCAAATGGATTTAGCGTTATTCGGCTATGCAGTCCCGGCTATTCGAGCAGAATTTGAGCTGACTTTAAGTGAGGTGATGGCCATTGTGTCGATTGCCTTTTTGATTGGTGGCGCCTTACTCCTTGGTCTCGGCTGGATGGGAGATCGGGTAGGGCGGTTGCCGATGTTCCAATTTTCCTTGCTGGGTTCGTCGGTACTCGTGACCTTAATCAGTGTGGCCCCCGGCGTAATAGTGCTGACCCTATTAAGAGGGGCGAGTATTGCGGTCGGTGGCCTGAGTTATCCCATTACCGGTGCCATTATTACCGAGGAGATGCCCGCGCGTTTGCGCGGTTTGTTTATGGGATTGCTGCAAATAGGGTATCCCCTCGGTTGGGCGCTCGCCTCGCTCTGGTCAATGTGGTTGCTCACCAATTATGGCTGGAGACACTTGTTTTTGGTCGGTCTGATCAGCCTGCCCTTGGTATGGGTGGTGCGTCATTACTTGCGCGAGCCCCCGCGCGCGATGGCAGCTAAATCTGTGCAGGCACCGGCCGCTTTGGCTGACTTATGGGCCGCGGATATTCGCGTACGGGCGGCCACGTTATTTTCAGCGCAGTTTTTATTTGTTTGGGCTTATGCGGCGTCGATTTTTTTATTCCCCAGTTTCCTGCGCGACGTCAGAGGGTTAGATGCCTTCAATTTTTCGCTGTTAATTGGTGCCGGTAATGGCATCGGTGTGCTGGGCTACGTACTGGCGGCATGGATCGGAGAGCGAGTCTGGACGCGGCGAAATACCGTTGTGCTGTGGACGTTACTCGGCTCGATCCTCTTTCAGATATTGGTGTGGGTGCCTGAAAGCTTCGGCGATATTCTGCTGGTGTATGCGCTCATGAGCATGTTTTTTTATGGCTCCGCGGCGGTAAAGTTTGCCTATTTGGCTGAGGTCTTTCCCACCCGAATACGCGCCTTAGCGATGACCTGCTGTGGTTCTTTAGCAGTAGTGTTGGGCTCGGCAGCGGGGCCGTACAGCGTGTCATTGGCGATTGAGGCGTGGGGCTGGCATCTGGGTTACGCCCTCTTAGTCGGTGTGCCTTTAACGCTAGCCGGTCTGCTTTATCTCACCTTAGATTCGTTACCTTCGGGGCTTGAGGTGGAAGAAATTGAACGACGAATGAGTCAGGAGGCAACAACTTAAGATGGCTAATGGATATAGAGTCAATCGCTTTGGTGGTCCCGAGGTGATGGTTTGGGAGGCATTAGCGCTGGGCGATCTTGCCCCTCAAGCGGTGCGCGTGCGCGTTGGCGCAAGTGGCATCAACTTTGCTGAGGTCCGGATGCGAGCGGGTGATTACAGTGGTCAAGAACTGCCCTTCATCATGGGAATGGAAGTCGCCGGCACCATTGAGCAAGTAGGTAGTGAGGTGGTCGATTTCCAGGAGGGCGACCGGGTTTTTGGTCGCGTGCGCGGTGCGCATGCGGAGGTGGTGGATTGCGATCCAGATCATCTCATGCCATTGCCCGACAACCTCAGCTTTGAGCAAGGGGCGGCGATTCCGGTCGGCTGGCTGACGGCGTGGCATGCGCTCTATACCGTGGGGGGCATGAAAGCGGGTGATCGCGTCTTGATAGAGGCAGTGGGAGGCAGCGTGGGAAGTGCCGCGCTTGCATTGGCCAAGCAGGCGGGGTGTTGGACCCTGGGCACCGCAAGCCGTGACGACAAGTTGGCCCATGCCACTGCAAGCGGCTGCGATGCGGTGGTCAATTACACCCAAACTTCCGTATCGGAGCGCGTGGCCGATCTTACCAAGGGCGAAGGGATGGATATTGGTCTCATGACGATCGGCGACGCAACCGCCGACCAACTGATCGACGCAATGGGTATGGATGGGCGTGTGATCATGTTTGGTAGCACGGGCGGTCGGGACATTACCTTTAACTTAAAAATTGGCATATTGAACATTCAGCTGCTGTCGATGAGCATCTCAACTAGCCCGGCCTTTATGACGCAAACGATGCCCGATTTTCGCCAACACGCGTTGCCGCTGTTTGCCAGTGGTGAGCTCACGCCGTGGGTAGATACGGTATTGCCGATGTCTGAGTTGCGGCGTGCTCATGAAATGGTGGACGAGCGCAAACACTTTGGCAAAGTCATCTTGGTGAACGAATAGAGGCCGAGGGTGCAGATGAAGTCGCTTTCACCGATCCATCGCAAGGCAAAAAAAGGTAGCCATAGACCATGACAAGACACGTTATTTTAGTTCGACCTTTATTCACTTTTCTCATCCGCTGTTCAGTCGTTGTAGTGGCAGCGATAGCACCGGCGGTGGCGGTTGAGCCGATCACAGAGAAGCCTTGGCGCGAAGCGGTGTTGAGCGTGACTGATTTGGATGTCACCGCCCGGTTTTTCACCGAGATTGGAGGGTATGAAACGCTTGATCGCGGCGCTCTATCGGCGTCGGCGATTGCCGCATGGGGGCTACCCGCCGCAGCGAGTGGAAATTATCGATTACTCCGCGCGCCGATGGGGGGTGACTTTGGGCAGATTCGGTTGGTGACCTTTGAGGGGGCGGGGCGGCGCGAGCCGATGCGGCCAGGGTCTCGCGCTTGGGATACGGGTTGCTATTTCAGCATGATGATCCGGGTGAAGAATATGCAGTCGATTTACGATGATGCCATTCGCCTGGGTTGGTGGACCGAGACACCGATTACCGCACTGCAATTTGGCGAATCTGATCTGCGTGTGGTGATTTACCGGGGTCCTGATGGCGTGCAGATTCAGACTTACGAACGCTTGAGTCCGCCACTGCCCGAGACGATTCCTGACTTCGAGCGTATGACGGCACCCTTTAATATGATGCAAATGGTGGCAGACCGCGACGTCGCCTACGATTTTTTTACTCAGATACTGGGGTTCGACACCTTCTATAAAGGCAAGCCATACACGGCTAAGACCCCCACGCCAACGCCCATTGGTATTCCACTGAGTCTCACCACCTCCATCCCGTACCGCGCGGGTATTGTCTATCCGGTTGCGGGGGAGTTTGGGCGTATGGAAATGATTGAGGTGATGGGACTCGATGGGTTCGACTACGCCCATCAATGCGACGCGCCTAATCTGGGAATTCTTGCGGTGCGCTATCCGGTAGCGGATATTGAGCGCGCTAAAAGCCAGGTGCTTGCGCAAGGCGGCGCCCTCTCCGGGGATATCGCCACCGTGTTACTGGGTGGGGTGGGTACGGTCGAATTGTTCTCACTCAAGACGCCTGACGGCGCGATTATGCAATTCTTTAGCGATCCTGCGGCCCAGTGAGTCAAGCGCCACGAGTGCCGACACTGCGGATTGGCATCAGATACCTGGTTGCCGTCCTTTTACTAGCAGGGCTTGTTTCTGGTCAGGCAATTGCTGACGAGACCCCACGCATCAAACGTATCTCTCTGATGACACCCGATATCGACCGGTCGATTCAATTTTTTACCGAGGTCATTGGATTTAGCCTCGATTTTGAGGGGACACTGCCTCCCAACGGCGAGCCATTTCTGGGTGCGGTATTCAATATCGATGCGTCACTGCCTCTCCGGCGAGCGTTGTTGTCGACCTCGCAAGAACCGAGAGGGCTATTCTTAATTGAGCACCCTACTGCCCCGCTTGCCGATGCCGCATTACCGACGGCAGTCGTGACGGTGATACAGGTGGATGATTTATCAGAGTTGATGGCGCGTGCCGAGCGATTCGGCGTGTCGACTACCGAGATGGTCACCGATGTGACCCCTGAAGGTGCAACCTTTGCTGAGGCAATGGTGACGAGCCCGGGTGGCCACGCACTGTTGCTGTATCAGATCGGCACTGCCACGAACTAATCAGTAGACTAACCTCGATAGTACTCGCGGTACCAGGCAACAAACTGCTCAAGCCCAGCGGCAAGCGATGTCGAGGGGTTGAAGCCAACCAATGATCTTGCCGCCTCAATATTAGCGGCGGTGCGGTGAACATCCCCTGGCTGCATCTCAACGAATTGTTTATTCGCTTCTTTTCCGAGTAGGCGCTCAAGTGTGGTGATGAAATCACCCAGCGAGACGGGTTCATGGTTGCCCAAGTTCAACAGACGAAAAGGGGTTGGCAACTCCGTTGGTGGCGCTTCTGCCACGGCCAGTACGCCCGCGACAATATCGTCTATGTAGGTGAAGTCACGCTCGAGGTGCCCATGATTAAAAACCTGAATAGGGCTGCCCGCCAGTATGGCTTGGGTAAAGCTGAAATACGCCATGTCAGGTCGGCCCGCAGGGCCGTAGACAGTAAAAAACCGCAGCCCGGTGGTGGGTAATTCATGGAGATGAGCGACAGTGTGTGCCACCACTTCGTTTGATTTTTTCGTCGCGGCATAAAGGCTAACGGGATGATCGGTGACATCTGATTCAGAGAGCCATTCACGGTCGCTGTTGCCATAGACCGAACTGGATGAGGCAAAGACCAGATGCTCGGGCGGATGCGCGCAGCAACCGTCGATCACATGCTGAAAACCAACCAGATTGCTTTGCACATAAGCACCTGGATTTTGAAGTGAGTATCGGACGCCTGCTTGAGCCGCAAGATGGATCACGACATGAAAGGGTCGCTCCGCAAACAATGCTTCGGTGGCAAGCGCATCAGCCAGGTCTGTTTCGACAAATGAAAAATGCGACTCTGCCAGCAAAGGCCCCAAGCGATAGCGCTTAAGCAGGGGGTCGTAGTAGTCGTTGATACTGTCGACGCCGACGACCTCATGACCCGCCCGCAAGAGCGCAGCCGCAACGTTAGCGCCGATAAAGCCGGCGACGCCGGTGACGAGGTAGCGTTTCATCGGTTTTCTTTTGTCATGTGGCGAGGCGTCTCATGGTGCTATTAAACCACGATCGCCTAATAAGCCACGATCGCCTAATAAACCACCATCACTATGGTCAGCGTGTGCCAACGCCGTGTCGCCCTATGCCTGCCAATGATTAATCGGTCGAACAGCTATTGAGCTAGCGGCCTCTTTTACTTAACATGCGCCGGCCCAAGCCGGTGTAGCTCAGTTGGTAGAGCAGCGCATTCGTAATGCGAAGGTCGGAGGTTCGACTCCTCTCTCCGGCACCATTCCCCTATTTCAAGAAGCCCAATCATGTGCTGGACTTTTTTGTTTTGCGGCTAGTGGCA
>ERZ767114.558-NODE-558-length-19855-cov-12.952422_pt1 | contig 19855 bp, 17 predicted proteins | sample MGYA00374952_ERZ767114 | MGnify/ENA primary metagenome ERZ767114 (study PRJEB28939, sample SAMN06267156) | marine metagenome | isolation source: Columbia River Estuary | place: USA:Columbia River Estuary, USA | collected 2012-05-05 ...
GTTCTCAGCTTCGCCTTGCGGCTAACCAGTCCCCTTAACCTTCCAGCACCGGGCAGGCGTCAGTCCGTATACATCGTATTGCTACTTCGCACGGACCTGTGTTTTTGGTAAACAGTCGCTTGAGCCTGGTCTCTGCGGCCTTCCAACGCTTCGGAAGTAAATTCCTACACGTCGAAGGGCCCCCCTTCTCCCGAAGTTACGGGGGCATTTTGCCGAGTTCCTTATCCATGATTCTCTCGATCGCCTTGGTATTCTCTACCTGACCACCTGTGTCGGTTTCGGGTACGGGCCGCAATAATTCTCGCTAGATGCTTTTCTTGACAGCATAGGATCATCCACTTCGCCTTACGGCTCGGCATCAGCTCTCAGGATATATGTGATGCGGATTTACCTACATCACTCCCTACCACCTTACCCCGGGACAACCATCGCCCGGGTTGGACTGCCTTCCTGTGTCACACCATTGCTTAACTACTACCACACCGGTTCGAGCCATCCACCCACGCGGCTTACGCCGAATGAGATTCAGACTCTTAGCATTAGTGGATTCGTTATGGGCGAATTAAAGCGGGTACTGGAATATCAACCAGTTGTCCATCGACTACGCCTGACGGCCTCGCCTTAGGTCCCGACTTACCCTGGGCGGATTAGCCTGGCCCAGGAACCCTTGGTCTTTCGGCGGAAATGTTTCTCACACTTCTCTCGCTACTCATGTCTACATTCTCACTTGTGTAGCTTCCACGGCTGGGTTCCCCCGCCGCTTCACCAGCTACACAACGCTCTCCTACCCATCCACACTCCTGGATCTTGCGACCGGGATAATGTGTGAATGATAGAACTTCGGTGCTGTGCTTGAGCCCCGTTACATTGTCGGCGCGGAATCACTTGACCAGTGAGCTATTACGCACTCTTTTAATGGTGGCTGCTTCTAAGCCAACATCCTGGTTGTCTATGCGACTCCACATCCTTTTCCACTTAGCACAGGCTTTGGGACCTTAGTTGCTATTCTGGGTTGTTTCCCTCTCGACTATGAAGCTTATCCCCCACAGTCTCACTGCCACGCTCTCACTTACCGGCATTCGGAGTTTGGCTGATGTTGGTAAGCTTGTAGGCCCCCTCGACCATCCAGTAGCTCTACCTCCGGTAAGAAACACGTGACGCTGCACCTAAATGCATTTCGGAGAGAACCAGCTATCACGAAGTTTGATTGGCCTTTCACCCCTACACACAGCTCATCCCCTAATTTTTCAACATTAGTGGGTTCGGTCCTCCACGCGGTCTTACCCGCGCTTCAACCTGACCATGCGTAGATCACCTCGCTTCGGGTCTAGATCGTGCGACTCTGACGCCCTATTCAGACTCGCTTTCGCTACGGCTTCCCCTCGACGGGTTAACCTTGCCACACGACACTAACTCGTAGACTCATTCTTCAAAAGGCACGCTGTCACAACTTACGTCGCTCCAACGGCTTGTACGCACACGGTTTCAGATTCTATTTCACTCCCCTTACGGGGTTCTTTTCACCTTTCCCTCACGGTACTAGTCCGCTATCGGTCATCAGAGAGTATTTAGGCTTAGCGGGTGGTCCCGCCAGATTCATACCGGATTCCTCGAGTCCGGTATTACTTGGGATACCAATAAAGAGTTAATCACGTTTCAGCTACGGGGGTCTCACCCTCTGTGCCTGGCTTTCCCACGCCATTCACTTACGCAATTAATTTTTTACTCTTTGAACTAACGGCAGTCAGTTCTAACTGGTCCCACAACCCCGATACTGCAACGCCTGCCGGCTTGGCACAGTATTGGTTTGGCCTCTTCCGCGTTCGCTCGCCACTACTAACGGAATCACGGTTGTTTTCTCTTCCTGTGGGTACTGAGATGTTTCACTTCCCCACGTTCCCTTTATCTGCCCTATATATTCAGGCAGAAATAACCAGACATTACTCTGGCTGGGTTTCCCCATTCGGAAATCCTCGGATCAAAGCTCGTTTGACAGCTCCCCGAGGCTTATCGCAGCCTACTACGTCCTTCATCGGCTTCTGATGCCAAGGCATCCGCCATGTGCGCTTAATAATTTGACCACAAAGATGCTCGCGTCCACTGTGTAGTTCTCAAAATACGGGCGGTACTCAATAAAGCCTTGAAGACCTTTTCGATAAATCGAATGGTTTCTTCGCCTTATTAAGCCCAGAGGTTTGGCTTTAACAGCCGTCCCCTCAGGACCCAACAACGTGCCGAGTTGATTTCTTAAACAGAGCCAAGTTTCCACTGTCGTCAATAAAGCCGACTTGTACTAATGGATGAAAAATATAAAAACCTAAGTCAATGCTCCACTTATGAGCTCACCTGCTTATTGCTGAAACCTTTGTCCAGCGCATGTGATTGCTCCTTAGAAAGGAGGTGATCCAGCCGCACCTTCCGGTACGGCTACCTTGTTACGACTTCGTCCCAATCACCGATCCCACCTTCGGCAGCTCCCCCCTTACGGTTGGGCCACTGACTTCGGGTGTTACCGACTTTCGTGACGTGACGGGCGGTGTGTACAAGCCCCGGGAACGTATTCACCGTAGCGTTGCTGATCTACGATTACTAGCAACTCCGACTTCATGGGGTCGAGTTGCAGACCCCAATCCGAACTGAGACTGGCTTTATCGGATTCGCTCCACCTTGCGGTATCGCAGCCGTTTGTACCAGCCATTGTAGCATGCGTGCAGCCCAAGACATAAGGGGCATGATGATTTGACGTCATCCCCACCTTCCTCCGAGTTAACCCCGGCAGTCTCCTGTGAGTCCCCAACTAAATGCTGGCAACACAGAACGAGGGTTGCGCTCGTTGCGGGACTTAACCCAACATCTCACGACACGAGCTGACGACAACCATGCACCACCTGTATACAGACCTTGCGGCTATGACATCTCTGCCATATTCCTGTATATGTCAAGCCTTGGTAAGGTTCTTCGCGTTGCGTCGAATTAAGCCGCATGCTCCGCTGCTTGTGCGGGGCCCCGTCAATTCCTTTGAGTTTTAATCTTGCGATCGTACTCCCCAGGCGGGGCACTTAATGCGTTAGCTGCGTCGCAGAAACCGTGGAAGGTTCCCACAACTAGTGCCCACCGTTTACGGCGTGGACTACCAGGGTATCTAATCCTGTTCGCTCCCCACGCTTTCGCTCCTCAGTGTCAGTAATGGCCCAGAGACCTGCCTTCGCCATTGGTGTTCCTCCTGATATCTGCGCATTCCACCGCTACACCAGGAATTCCAGTCTCCCCTACCACACTCTAGCTCGCCCGTATCGAATGCAGGTCTGGGGTTAAGCCCCAGATTTTCACATCCGACGTGACGAACCACCTACGAGCTCTTTACGCCCAATAATTCCGGACAACGCTTGCACCCTATGTATTACCGCGGCTGCTGGCACATAGTTAGCCGGTGCTTCTTCTGCAGGTACCGTCACTTTCGCTTCTTCCCTGCTGAAAGCGGTTTACAACCCGAAGGCCTTCATCCCGCACGCGGCGTCGCTGGGTCAGAGTTTCCTCCATTGCCCAATATTCCCCACTGCTGCCTCCCGTAGGAGTCTGGGCCGTGTCTCAGTCCCAGTGTGGCCGGTCGCCCTCTCAGGCCGGCTACCCGTCGTCGCCTTGGTGAGCCATTACCTCACCAACAAGCTGATAGGCCGCGAGATCATCTTCAACCGAAAAACTTTCCAAATCCGCGGATGCCCGCAGATTTCATATCCGGTATTAGCCCCGGTTTCCCGGAGTTATCCCAGTGTTGAAGGCAGATTTCTCACGTGTTCCTCACCCGTTCGCCGCTAATTCACACCCGAAGGTGTTTCATCGCTCGACTTGCATGTGTTAAGCACGCCGCCAGCGTTCGTCCTGAGCCAGGATCAAACTCTCCATAGAAAGTTTTCATCTTGGCGATCAGACAAACAAACTGTCGTTTAATTTGTCATTTATATACCAAAGGAAATCAACGGGTATAGCTTTTTATGGCTATACCTCATTGAGGTATTTATATATTTGCCGTGGTTGTTATTTAATCAAAAAGCATTGATAAACAATGATTTTTCGCTATTGAAAGCATGACTAAGTAAGCCACTATTGGCATTGACTTATGGCACGCTGTTGAGTTCTCAAGGTACGGATGCGCACTGCTTTTCAGGATTTCTCCTGATTTTCAGGGCAGATCGCCAAACTTAGTGCATGCACGCAGGCGCGGTCAAACCGGCCTAAATGAGTTACTAGATCTGGCTGACGCTCAATTTCTTGGGCATCTGTGCCTACTGTCCGGCCTAAATCGTCCGTTCCCAGCAAGGAGCGTAACTATACATAGCAGGCTCAGACCGGTCAAATCGGGTCAGGGGCATGTCGGCCGAGCTATTCGAACCATAAAGAATGCGAATTATCCACGCCCGCTAGCGTTTATGACCTCTTTAGGGGTTTTTAGGCTAATTCGACGGCAGCGAGATCTCGCTTACCTTTTCGCAAAACCGCATATTTACCGCATAAAAAGTCGGTTTTTGAGGGTCTGAAATCCTCCCCGGAAATCTTCTCATTATTGAGATATGCGCCACCCTCTTTAACGATGCGTCGCGCAGCGGATTTCGAGTCAACAACGCCAGTTGCTGCTAGGAGATCTACCCACGTTGGAATTTCTTCTTGAGCAGAGATGGTTGTTCGTGGAAGTTCTGCAAGTGCTGATGCAAGAGTTGCTTCATCGAGTTCTGCAAGCTCACCTTGACCAAATAATGCACGCGCAGCAGCTTCTACACGTTGTGTTGTTTCTTCTGAATGAACTAAAGCAGTTAATTCACGTGCCAATGCCCGATGCGCTTCACGCAAACCGGGATTTTCATTATGTGATTTTTCAAGTTCCTTTATTTCATCATGAGTTTTAAAGGAAAAAACCTTTAAGAAGTTGATGACATCTTTATCATCAGAGTTCAACCAGAATTGGAAGAAGGCGTAAGGAGATGTCATCTCGGGATCTAGCCAGACTGAGCCTCCGGCGGTCTTGCCAAACTTAGTTCCATCGGCCTTCATCAATAGCGGAACTGTTAGTGCATGACCACTTCCCTGCTCAACACGACGAATGAGATCCAGACCTGCAACGATATTTCCCCACTGATCTGATCCACCAACTTGTAGCGTGCAATCGTTGCGTCGATACAGTTCGAGGAAATCGTAAGACTGTAGAACTTGGTATGAAAATTCAGTGTATGAAATTCCACCGCCTTCAAGTCGTGCAGAGACTGAGTCCTTGGAAAGCATTTGATTGACGCTGAAATGTTTTCCAATGTCGCGCAAGAATTCAATTGCACTAAGAGGTGAAGTCCAATCAAGATTGTTAACAACTAGTGCTGGATTCTTAGGTGCATCAAAATCAAGGAATGCAGAAACCTGCTGACGAATACGGTTAACCCAGCCTTCGACAATTTCAGTGCTGTTGAGTGTGCGCTCTTCGTTTTTTCCACTTGGATCGCCCACTAGACCGGTTGCGCCTCCAACAAGTGCAATGGGATTGTGCCCAGCTAATTGAAAACGTCGCAGAACAAGAAGGACCACAAGGTTTCCGGTGTGCAATGAAGGAGCCGTTGGATCAAATCCGCAGTACAAAGTGATGGGCTTTTTGAGCGATTCGAGCAGGGCGGCCTCATCAGTTGATTGGGCCAATAATCCACGCCAGCGAAGATCTTCAATCAGGTTCATGCGCTCATCATCTCTGAAAATGCCTTCTGCTTGCTGGCAATTTCCTTTTGGGTTTTAGTGTTTGCGTTCAGGGCATCTTTAATCTGTTGAGCAACTAATGCAGGTGCGGTGCCACCCGATGTCGTACGAGAACTTAGGGCTCCGTGAACAGTAAGAACTTCACGTACTCCCCCATCAAGTTCGGGATGAACAGCCAGGAATTCAGCATCCGTTAATTGATGCAGTTGGCGATTTGAAGATTCACACAGTGCTACACACTTTCCTGCTGCTTCATGAGCTTGCGCGAAAGGAACGTTTTTCTTCGCCAAGTAATCAGCAATTTCAGTAGCTAATGAGAATCCAGTCGGTGCAGCTAGTGCCATTTTTTCGCGATCAAAATCGGTTGTTGCAACCATTCCGGTAACTGCAGGTAGAACGAGAAGCAAGGTGTCGATGCTGTCAAACAAAGGTTCTTTATCTTCCTGAAGATCGCGGTTGTAAGCAAAAGGAAGTCCCTTAAGCATCGTTAAAACACTCATGAGATTTCCAACAAGACGTCCTGACTTACCACGTGCAAGCTCTGCCATATCTGGATTCTTTTTCTGCGGCATAATCGAGGAACCCGTTGAGTAAGCATCCGCAACCTTTGCCCACGCAAATTCCTGTGATGACCACAAGGTCCACTCTTCTCCGATTCTGGAGAGATGATTGCCGATCATGGCGAAGATGAATAATGCTTCTGCCACATAATCACGATCACTGACCGCATCAATGCTGTTAGCAAAAGTTGAATCAAAACCTAAATTCTTTGCAGTGAAGGACGGGTCTAATGGAAGTGATGAACCAGCAAGTGCACCAGCACCTAATGAGCTGACAGATGTTCGTGCTAACCAATCGTTGATTCGATCTAGATCACGTGCGAAAGCATGTGCATGCTTTGCCAACTCGTGACCAAAAGAAACTGGCTGCGCATGTTGAATGTGCGTAAAGCCTGGAGCTGGATCATTAACGTATTCAGATGCTTTTTCTAGGATCGCACTTTGCAGATGAGTAACAAGAGCTGCAATCTCGAGCATGTGATCGATCGAGAAAAGGCGAAGATCTGTTGTCACTTGATCATTGCGGGAACGACCTGCACGCAGTGATCCCCCGACCGGGCCAAGTTTTTCGGTTAATCCACGTTCGAGTGCGCTGTGAACATCCTCATCACTATCAATGGGTGTAAAAGTTCCATTAGATACCTGAATAACTAATTCTTTGAGCGCAGTCAGAATTGCATCAGAATCCTTAGCCGATATCAGCCCATTCTTTTTCAGAACAGCCAGATGCGCCATCGATGAACGAATGTCATAGGGAGCTAAACGCCAATCAAAGTGGATGCTTCTGGACAGGGCAAAGACTGAGTCCTCAGGACCTTGTGCGAAACGTCCGCCCCATAGCGCCATTATTTTTTCTTCCCATCACCTTGTGCGTAAGCGAGCAATTCTTTCGCTAAATGTGCTCCACCAGTGGCTTTCTTCGATACCAAAATAATCGTGTCGTCCCCAGCGATAGTTCCGATCACACCAGTGAGCCCAGCATGATCCAATGAACTGGCTAAAAATTGCGCTGCCCCTGGTGGAGTATGGATAACAGCCAGATTGGCACTGTGATCAACCGAGAGAATCAATTTGGACGGCATTGGAGTACTGCGAACGATTGCATCGTCGGAGCTTTCGCGAATTTGATAAGTACTTTCGCCATCCTTATTGCGAGCACGTACAGCTCCGATCTCTTCGAGATCACGGCTTGCGGTTGCTTGAGTTACTTTGTAACCGGCCTTCTTGAGCAACGTCACTAGATCTGACTGCGAATGAACTAATCCGGCCTGAATTAATGAGATCGCCTTAGCTCTACGAGCCGAAACTGATTGGGCATTACTTGACATCGCTCATCACCTTCTTAAAGATAGATATGAACTTCTTGATCTGAACATCGGTGACAATTAGTGCTGGTGCTAACCGGATTGTCGTTGGGTTGGCAGCATTAACTAATACACCAGATTTTTGTAAAGCGCTAGCAACATCTGATGATTTCAAATTCTCGAGTTCGATGCCGAGCAGTAAACCGGCGCCACGAACTTCGGAGACTCCGGGAATCAACGCAAGTTCCTGCATTAAATAAGCACCTTGCTTTTCAACTTTTTTAAGCAGTTTTTGCGATTCAATAAACTTGATTGCAGCTAGACCTGCTGCAGTCGTTACGGGATTTCCGCCAAAGGTCGAACCGTGATCTCCGGGCTGGAAAAGATCTGCGGCTTTGCCTAACGCGATCATCGCACCAAGAGGCAATCCACCGCCCAGACCTTTAGCTAGGGTGATTACATCTGGAGTGATTCCTGAATATTCGTAACCAAACCAATCTCCTGTGCGCCCCATGCCAGTTTGAACCGCATCGATAACGAGCAAGGCTCCTTTCGCATCACACAAAGCTCGCAACTCTTGAAGATAATCTGCCGGCGGAACTATCACACCGGCTTCTCCCATAATTGGTTCGATGATTACCATCGCGGTTTTTTTAGTAACAGCCTTGCGCATCGCTTCGATGTCACCGTAAGGCACATGCTTAACGCCCTTAACAAGCGGCAAGAAAGGTTCACGTTTTGAAGGTTGTCCAGTTAGGGACAACGCACCCATTGTGCGTCCATGAAAGGCACCTTGGGCTGCGACAGCTCGGACTTTGCCGGTACGACGAGAAAGTTTGAGTGCAGCTTCATTTGCTTCAGCACCTGACTGACAGAAGAAAACCTTTGCACTCTTATCACCGGTCATGGATGCAAGTTTTTCTGCAAGTTCTACTGCGTTGGGATGTACATAGAAATTACTGACGTGACTAAGAATCGAAACTTGTTTGCTGACCGCTTTAACAATCGCAGGATGTGCATGGCCCAAGATATTAGTTGCGATACCACCCAAGAAATCTAAGTACTGCTTTCCGTCAGCGTCGGTTACGACTAAGCCCTTGCCTTTTACTAGCGCGATCGACGGGGACCCATAGTTGTTCTGAACCGAATTACTCCAACGGTTGATCATTGTTTTATTTGTCATGCAACCACCAACGTTCCGCCTGTACCAGCAAGTGCTGATGCAAAGCTATCGGGATCTGTACCATCAATAATTCGCACTGCTTGAGCGCCATATGACAAGGCATCAAGGGCGGCTTGAACTTTTGGCGCCATACCTTCAGCAAAACCAGCCTTGATCGCTTCAAGATCATGCGCCGTAATTGAATCAATCAACGAACTTTTATCTGGCCAATTGCGATAAATCCCAGGAACATCGGTCATCACAATCAGTTGAGAAGCACCTAGTGCCGCAGCAATAGAGGCTGCTGCAAAGTCGGCGTTGACATTCAAGCCGGTTATTAGATCAACATCTGATGAAACCGGAGCTACAACTGGTACGAATCCATCTTCAATTAGTTCTAACAGTTGCGCTGGATTTACCGACTGCACTTCTCCAACGAATCCAAGATCAGCCGGTGTTCCATCGATCAAAGTCGTGCGACGTTTTGCAATAACCGTTGGTAATTCACGAGCTGAAATCGCTCTTGCCTTGATACCAGATTTGCTCAAAGTTGTAGCAACTTCTTGGCCCACCTGATTCACCAAAACTTGCTCGACAACATTAAAGATTTCCTGCGTGGTGACCCTGAACCCACCGATCCAAGCACTTGTTATCTGCTGGGCTTTCAGCGCCGCATCGATTTGTGGTCCCCCGCCATGTACAACGACAACCTTTTCGCCCGTTGCAAGGGCAGCAGAAATGGCTTTCGCAAAATTGCCATTTTCGTCCTTCATTGCGTGCCCGCCAAACTTAACAACGATCATGATGAATACGCCGAATTCTCGTGGACATAATCGTGCGAAAGATCATTAGTCAGAATCGTTGCTGTCGATAAACCAATCTTGAGATCGATTTCGATCTCAACAAGACGGGCAACAAAATTGACTGTTGACTTATCAGCATCAGGAGCGCTGTTTGTGCACACCTGTACACCATTGAGTTTTACATCAATAGTCAAAGGATCAAGGTGCGCATCTGCCGTACCAGCTGCAGCCAAGACGCGACCCCAGTTTGGATCCCCACCAAAAATGGCCGCTTTCAACAAGTTGTTGCGTGCACAGGCACGTCCAACCTCGACTGCGTCTTTTTCTGTAGCGGCATTTACAACTTTAATTGCTACCGTTTTAGTTGAACCTTCTGCATCGGCAATCAACTGGTCAGCTAACGAACCACACACCTTCATCAGAATGGCTTCGAAATCTGAATCAGAAACGCTGACACCACTTGCACCAGATGCCATGAAAAGCACGGTGTCATTTGTAGATGTGCAACCATCAGAATCAATTCGGTTATATGTTCGATCTGTAACGCGTTGGAAGATTTCATGAGCATTGTGCGAAATAACTGCATCGGTCATAACAACCGATAACATCGTTGCAAGGGCTGGAGCTAACATGCCTGCACCTTTTGCTATTGCGGCAAATTCGGTGCCATTGATCGTTGCTGTAGCGATTTTGGGAACTGAATCTGTAGTCATGATTGCCTGCGCGCTAGTCTGCAATCCATCACTGCTCAGAACAGGTGCGATTGCGTCGAGCCCGGTCAAAATCTTTTCCATCGGAAGAAATTCACCTATAAGTCCGGTTGAACAAACAATTACTTCGCCAGCTGAAACATTCAGTAAATGACCTACATGCTCTGCCGTCTTATGCGTATCTGCAAACCCCTGCGGCCCAGTGCATGCATTAGCTCCACCGCTATTAAGTACTGCTGCTCTTACAGTTCCGCCTTTTGCCACTTGGCGGGACCAGATAACAGGTGCCGCAACCACCTTATTTGAAGTAAAAACCGCAGCCCCAATGAACAGTGGGCCTTGATTGTGGATCAACGTTAAATCCAGGGCACCCGTACTTTTTAAGCCAGCAGCAATCGATGCCGATTTAAATCCTTGCGGAAGTTTCATGCCCCGACACCGTCAAGGGCCAGGCCACTAATTTCTGAAAGGCCACAAATCAAATTGGCATTTTGAATCGCTTGGCCTGCCGCGCCTTTTCCAAGGTTATCTATCGCAACTGAAACAACCAAACGATTTGTGTGCTCATCTACCGCAACTTGAATTTGAACTTTGTTACTTCCGGTAACCGCACTGGTTTTTGGCATCTGGCCCAATGGCAATAGATCAACGAAGAATTCATCTGCATAATGGTGTGAGAAAAGATCGTGGGCTTGCTTGGTGTTCATGGGTTTTACCAGTTTGGCGGTAATCGTCGAAAGGATTCCACGCGGCATTGGCGCTAAAATTGGCGTAAAAGATATTGTCGCTTGCTTTTGCGCAACTGCTGACAAGGCTTGTTCAATTTCAGGGGTGTGCTGATGGACTCCACCGAACTTATAGGAAGTCAAAGAATTCATTACTTCGCTGCCAATTAAATTGATTTTCGCGCTTCTGCCAGCTCCCGTTGTGCCTGAGGCTGCAACGACGACGATATCTGAGCTATCAATCACAGAAATCGCTGGTGCAATACCGAGGGATATTGATGTTGCATAGCAACCAGGGTTAGCGACCTTCTTTTCTTTTTTGATTGCTTCACGCTGAGCAGGAGCTAACTCTGGTAACCCGTAAACCCAGGAACCCGCATGCTTGCCGCCATAGTATTTCTCCCATTGTGCAGGATCTTCTAATCTGTAATCTGCACCAAGATCAACAATTTTTACATGTGCAGGTATCTTGGCGATCAATGAAGCTGACTCACCATGTGGCAGGGCAAGAAAAACTAAGTCGATTGTTGTGAAATCAATTGAATCTGCGGTAACAAAAACGCGTCCTGCATAGCTTTGAAGTTGTGGGTGAACAGAAGTGACCTGCTCCCCTGCATTTGAGTGCGCGCTGACTACCGTGACTTCAAAGACCGGATGTGTCGCCAGAAGTCTGAGTAACTCTCCGCCTGCATATCCACTTGCACCGATGACCGCTGTTTTCATGGGTCTAGCGTAAGGGATTATCTATAATTATGCAATCTCATGCATAATTATGCGGTGCGAACTACTGCTCCGCACTTAGCGCTTGCTACCGCCGTCGCGGATTCACGCATAGCTGAGACCTCTTCGCCCGTGAGGGTTCGATCTGAGGCGCGGAATACCAAAGTGAAAGCCAAGGAAATTTTGCCATCACCGATCTTGTCGTAGCGATCAAACAGGGTGATGGATTCCAACAAGTCTCCGGCACCTTCACGCAAAGCTGCTTCAAGATCAGCGGCGCTCACCGTTGCATCAACAATCAAGGCCACATCTTGAACCGCAGCAGGCATAGTGCCCACAGTTGTTGGACGAACCAATGCTGAATCAGGAAGCGCACTAAGAGCCACGGCAAATGCAACCGAACGTTCGGGTAGACCATAGGCGGCGATGATGCGTGGATGTAGTTCTCCCGCATGTGCAACCGCTTTACCGTTGACAATTAATTCTGCGCAACGTCCTGGATGCCATGGTGCCAGATCAGAGCGAGCAACGCTCCATTCAAGATTGCACAGCTGCAAAACATCTTGGGCATAGGCGATCGCGTCCTGCCAGTTATAGGCACGCGATTTACCTTGCCAATTTTCATTTTCGGTTTTTCCAACAAGTAATCCAGCCACGTGATATCCCTGCGTCGGAACACTTGCAAAGATTTCTTCGATAATCTTTTGATTAGGGCGCGTTGATAGATCGGGAGAAATCGCAGGAACCAGTTTCTGCGAACTACGGAAGATTGAGCCCATCTCAAAGATTGCGAAATCTTTAGCTCCACGACTGATGTTTCGCTGAGCAACCTCAATCAAACCCGGTACTAGATGAACGCGCATCAACGGGAACTCTTCGGACATAGGATTTGCAACTTTGTATGTGGCAGCACGTTCTCCGACGAAACCCATGGCATCTATCGTTACTTGATTTGTAAATGGGAAGGTTTGAACTTCGGCTAAACCGCGACTTGCCAGCATGGTTGCAACCGCACGGCGACGTTTCTGTGTTGGGGTCAATGTTGCGTGCAATGGACGCGGAGGCAAAATGGATGGAATCTTGTCGTAGCCAATCATGCGGGCGACTTCTTCGGTGAAATCCGCTGCCGTTAGTAAATCCGCACGCCACGATGGAGGATCAATGGTGAAGCTCTTCTCATCTACATCGCAACCAATTACACGTAGAAGTTCGGCAACCTTTGCAGGTGGTACATCAAAACCCAGAGTCTTTGAAACATAGTAAGGATCAATAGTTACTAATGGTGCATAGATCGGCTCGCCATCAACCGCTGTTGCCACATGCTTGGCTGAACTATGTGCCGTAAGTAGTTGAACAAAACGCGCTGATGCGAATTCGGCCAATGAAGGATCAACACTTCGCTCTAAACGACGCGACGCCTCGGAAGAGAGTTTGTGGCGACGTGAGTTCTTAGCAATGCAGACCTCACAGAAGTGAACCGCTTCTAGAGCAATCTCTGTGGTCGTCTCAGTGATCTCTGATGAGAGACCGCCCATTGTTCCGGCCAAAGCTAATGGCTGCTCATCATCACTCACCATTAAATCTTCAGGATCTAATGTGCGCTCTACTCCATCTAGAGTTTTAAACTTTTGCGCCTTACCTGCACGTTTGATCGTAAGTCCACCCTTGATCTTTGCGGCATCAAAGGCGTGCAGCGGCTGCCCAAGTTCGAGCATTACATAGTTTGTTACATCTACAACCAATGAAATAGAGCGCATTCCCATTTTCTCAATACGCCGGCGCATCCAAATCGGAGTTGAAGCTTTTTGATCAAAATTTGAAAGCGTACGCAGATAAAACACTGAAGCCGATGATTTCTCACCAATCTTGGCAGTTACGCCTTTACCTGTGTCCTCGAACTTTAATTCGCGCAAAGCATCAACTGGATCTGTGAACTTTAGATCGAGTGAACCAGCAACTTCGCGAGCAATTCCGCGAATACTTAACGCATAACCACGATCAGGATTGACCGCTACATCAAAGATCACATCATTAATCTGCAAAGCCTCAATCGCATCAGCACCAATTGTGACTTCACTTTCGGCAAAAACCATGATGCCCTCATGATCATCACTGATTCCGAGTTCACGGGCTGAACAAATCATGCCGTTAGAAGTTTTGCCGTAAGTTTCTCTGGCACCAATTTTGAAATCGCCAGGAAGAACCGCACCAGGAAGGGCCGCAACTATTAGGTCCCCCACTGCAAAGTTGGTCGCTCCGCAAATTACGTAACGAGTTTCGGCTTCGCCACAATCAAGGCCAACGTAGCGAATAGGCTTCTTGAATTCGGTGATCTCTTCGATCGAAAGCACCTTTGCGAACTTCAAGGGTCCAGTTAAATCAGCGCCTTGCTTGATGATCTCTTCAACTTCGAAGCCAACCCGAATAAGTCCATCAGAGATCTGTTCAGCTGTGACTGAAGCAGGAATATCCACAAACTCTTTGATCCACGATAAAGGGGCGCGCATTACAGGCCAACTCCAAACTGACGTGTAAAACGTAAATCGCCTTCAACAATGTCATGCATGTCGGTAATTCCATGGCGAACCATAAGTGTTCGTTCAAGACCCATTCCAAAAGCAAAGCCACTATAAACATCGGTGTCGATTCCGCAGGTCGCAAGGACCTTTGGATTAACCATCCCGCAACCGCCCCATTCGATCCATCGGTTGTTGAAGAAGATATCTACTTCAGCACTTGGCTCGGTAAATGGGAAGAAGGATGGACGAAGTCGTGTTGTTACATCAGGGCCAAACATGTGCCGCGCAAAGTTATCAAGAGTGCCCTTGAGATGCGCCATGGTGATTCCCTTATCAATGACAAGGCCTTCTACTTGATGGAAAACTGGGCTATGCGTTGCATCTAATTCATCTGCGCGGAATGTACGTCCTGGACACACAACATAAATAGGAGGTTGCTGTGTGAGCATCGTGCGGATTTGCACCGGAGATGTATGTGTACGCAAGACCATTCCTGATTCAATTGGTTCGATAAAGAAGGTGTCCTGCATTGTTCGAGCAGGATGATCTGCCGGAATATTGAGCGCGTCGAAGTTCAACCAACCCGATTCAAGTTCAGGACCTTCTTCTACTGCAAAACCTTGTTCTATGAAGAAATCAGAAACTTCATTTTTTATGATTGAGATCGGATGCAAGCCACCACGATGCGCACGATTAACCGGCAATGTAATGTCCACAACTTCTTCGAGCAATACTCTTCGATCGCGCTCTGCTTCTAGCGCTGTCGTTGCCTCGGCAAGTGCTTGAGCAATTGCGGCTTTTGCATCGCCGATTACTTTTCCGAATGATGCTTTATCTTCAGGAGACAATGCGCCAAGGCCACGTGAGGCAAGAGCGATTGGTGATTTATCTCCGGCATGGGCCAAACGGGCGGTCTTGAGTGACTCTAAATCAGAGGCGGAGGCGAAAGCCTTTCGGGCATCTTCAACCCAGGATGAAATCTCCTCAACGCGCATAGGGAGAACTCTATCGGGAACAGCCTTTTTAACGCGGGATATTTGATAGGTGATACATAACAATCGAGGCTGCTGCAGACAAATTGAGGCTTTCTGCATTGCCTGGCATCGGGATATTTACACTCTCGATGCTACTGAGATTCTCGCTAGTAGAAAGTCCTCTAGATTCATTACCGAAGATCGCAACGGTGTCACCAGTCGAAACGTAATCGTTCAAACTCTTACTTCCGGAAGCTCCTAATGAAAACCCACGAACTCCGCGACCGACTAACTCTTCCAAAGCAATGGATTCAAAAACAGGTATATGCCACAGGGAACCAGCGGTACTTCGCACAACCTTCGGTGAGTACATGTCAACGCTACCTGGTGAAGTGATGACAGCATCCATACCAAAAGCATCAGCTGAACGCAGAATTGTTCCGGCGTTACCAGGATCTTGTACCTCGGATAGATAAATAAATCTTCGAGATCCATTAAGTGCGATGGAATCTAGTTGTTTAACGGGGATTGTGCAGATGGCGATGATTCCCTGAGGGGTAATGGTCTCTGACATGTGCTTCATTACTTCATCGCTGACATCAACGGTATTGAATTGCAATAGATCCGTGAACTCTTCAACTTTATTGCGACCATTTGCGGTTAAGTAAAGCGTTTCAATTCTTGGGCCACTCTCGGCAACTAATGCCTCTCGTGCGCATTGCAAACCTTCTGCAACAAACTGCCCGGCATTCTTTCTTTCTTTGACTCCCCTAGAACCAATAAGAGCCTTAACTCGCGCAATATGGGGCGAGTTAAGGCTCTCAATCATTATTGGAACTTAGAGTGCTGCAAGGCTCTTGCGAGCTACATCAACAAGAGTCTTGAATGTTGCAGGATCATTTGTCGCAAGATCTGAAAGAACGCGACGATCAACCTCAACACCTGAAGCCTTTAGGCCCTGGATGAAACGGTTGTATGTAAGACCGTGTTCGCGGCAACCTGCGTTGATGCGTTGGATCCATAGACGACGGAAATCGCCCTTCTTATCTTTACGGTCATTAAATGCATAAACCATAGAGTGCGTAACTTGCTCTTTCGCCTTTGTGAAAAGACGTGAACGTTGCCCGCGGTAACCGCTTGCACGTTCTAGAGTTGTACGACGCTTCTTGGCTGCGTGGACTCCGCGCTTTACTCTCATTTAACCGCTCCTTACTTCAAACCAAGCATGCGCTTGGCTGTGACTGCGACAGTTGGCTTTGCAGCTGACTCTGTCGATAGACGACGTGTTACTCGTGAAGATTTACGCTCGAGCAAGTGGCGCTTTCCAGCGCGCTCGTGCATAACCTTTCCAGAACCTGTGATGCGGAAGGTCTTCTTCGCACCGCTGTGTGTTTTCATCTTTGGCATGGTTATGTTCCCTTACTCGGTAGTTTCTGCAGCAGCTTCGGCTTTCGCCTTGCGTGCTGCCTTTGCTTCTGCAACTGCTTCTGTCTTCTTCTTAGTTGGACCAAGAACCATTGTCATGTTTCGTCCCTCTTGCTTAGGAGCGAACTCAACAAAACCAACTTCTGCAATGTCTTCTGCAAGACGTTGCAACATCTTGTATCCCAACTCAGGTCGCGTTTGTTCGCGTCCGCGGAACTTCATTGTCACCTTCACCTTGTCGCCACCCTTAAGAAACTTCTCAACCTGACTACGCTTTGTCTCGTAATCGTGGTTTTCGATCTTTGGTGTTAAACGCACTTCCTTCACCACAATGTGGGTCTGGTTCTGACGCGCTTCCCGTGCCTTCTGTGCAACTTCGTACTTGTACTTTCCGAAGTCCATGATCTTGCAAACGGGTGGATTGGCATCTGGTGCGATTTCGACTAGGTCGAGACCAACTTCATCTGCCATCTTTAACGCTGTATCGATATCTACAACTCCAACTTGTTCGCCGGTGTAACCGATCAAACGAATTTCGGGTGTGCGAATTCGATCGTTAATACGAGGTTCAGTGGTGACTTTGTGCTCCTTCGGTTCGTTAACGCTTTGGTGTTACAGCGCTGCAAAAGAAAACCGCAAGGGCAAGAGAAGTTAATTCTCTTATCCGACAAACCAGCCCGCACTAGTGGCGATGAAGGTGGGAGCGGTAACTCCTCTTGCAGTGGTTGTAACGCCACTGGTCTGGGGCAAAGATTACCCGTAGAGGGGTGAAAAGGTGAAATCGAGCGTGAACTCCCGCTTAGCCGCCCATGGCATGGAAGCCACCATCAACATGGATGATCTCAGCCGTTGTCTTGGGGAACCAATCAGAAAGCAGCGCAACCACAGCTTGAGCGGCAGGAACAGGATCATTAACATCCCAACGCATTGGAGAGCGCTCATCCCACAGATGTTCAAAGCGCTCGAAATCTGGAATCGATTTGGCAGCAATAGTGCGGATAGGGCCAGCGGCAACCAAGTTAATGCGAATGTTTTCTGCACCAAGATCCTTGGCTAGATATCTAGATGTTGATTCCAGCGCCGCTTTTGCAACACCCATCCAGTCATACTTTGGCCAAGCAACCTGAGCATCAAAATCAAGGCCAACAACTGATCCCCCGCCATTAAACAAAGGACGCGCAGCCATAGTTAAGGATTTAAGCGAGAAGGCAGAAACCTGAACAGCTGTTGCAACATCTTCCCACTTAGTATGTAAGAAGTTTCCACCAAGTGCTGCCTCTGGTGCAAAACCAATTGAGTGCACAACGCCATCTAGTCCTTCTGGGAAGTGTTCACGAACGCGTGATTCAAGAGCGGCTAAATCGGCTTCACTTGTCACATCTAATTCAATAACAGGACATGGCTTAGGCAAACGTCCTGAAATTCGGGTAGTTAAAGAAAGCGCTCTACCAAAACCTGTCAGGATGACATCTGCGCCTTGCTCTTGGGCAAGACGAGCAATATGAAAAGCAATAGAGGCATCGGTTAATACCCCTGTGACCAGAATCTTTTTGCCTTCAAGTATTCCCATTTAGTGCCCCATTCCTAATCCGCCATCAACTGGAATTAAAGCACCAGAGATATAACTTGCTTGTGGTGATGCAATAAAGGTTACGACATCAGCGATTTCTTCTGCGGTGCAAAAGCGTCCAAGAGGCACCGACCCTGCAATTTCTCCCCGACGCTTTTCATCTAGTGTTGCAGTCATATCGGTTTCAACAAAACCAGGGGCGATCACATTAGCTGTGATGCCACGACTACCAAGTTCGCGCGCAAATGAGCGGGCCATTCCAACCAAGCCTGCTTTAGAGGAGGAGTAGTTAACTTGTCCGGCCGAGCCAACAGCTCCAACTACTGAACCCACAAATATCAAACGACCACGCTTTAACTTTAGTAAACCCTTTGTAGCGCGGCGAGCAACACGAAATGCTCCCGTTAGATTTGCATCAATGACAGATTCAAAATCTTCATCGCTCATGCGCATGACAAGACCATCTTTTGTGATGCCAGCATTTGCAACAATAATTTCAGGAATTCCCCATTGTTCTTCAATGGAGGCAAATCCTGCATCAACACTCTCGGTGCTGGTCACATCCATCTGAACTGATTTGAATCCCTGCGGTGGAGTGCCACTGCGGTAGGTCACAACAACATCGTGGCCAGCAGCTTTGAGGGAGTGTGCGATTGCTAATCCAATTCCGCGGTTTCCGCCTGTGACTAAGGCAATTGAACTCATGGTCAAAACCTAGTGGCTACCTTTGAGTAAACAAAAGAAGCGAAGGTGCGCGCCGAGCACTACCCTTGCTCACATGGCCAAAGAAAAGAAGATTTACGACATCACAAGTGCCCCCAGCGCACTTACCCGTGATCAAGCTGGTCGACAAAAGCGATACTTCATTTCCATGATGATTCGCACCGCTTGCTTTATTTTGACCGTAATCTTGCCAAGTCCTTATCGCTGGTTTGCACTTTTGGGCGCCGTGACTCTGCCCTACTTCGCAGTTGTGATCGCTAATGCAGGACGTGAAACTGTTACCCGCGGTGCTGACGTAGTCGAAGATAAGCCACTCGCACTCGATTAAGCATGACCTCTGCGCAAAAAACTAAGGAGCCTTGGGCTCTTTTTAAATCACTGATTGCCTTACTTCTAATAATCTTTTGCCTTTGGGGTTCACAGTGGCAGTATCACCGTGGTGTTGATCGTCACGCCCGTAACGCTGTGATTGAAGAACGTATTGCCAAGCCTCCTATTGAACTAATTACCGTGACGAGAGATTTACCAAATAATGAATGGCAAACTGTTTCCACCTCTGGGACTTTTGATACTGACAAACAGATCTTGCTACGAAATCGCTATAACGATGGCAAGTACGGATATGAAGTGCTGACACTTTTTAGATCAACAGCGAAGCAAAGCTTCTGGGTCGATCGTGGCTGGGTTGAAGCTGGCGCAACAGCGACAACTCCACCTGTTGTCACCCCATTGCCACAAGGCGTTGTATCAATCACTGGACGACTGCGTCTTGATTCTTCCTTGCCTCGCGGCTCATTTTTTGCACTACCCGGCAAAGGCAAAGGCTTAGTTTCAGAACTTAATGCGCAATCTCAACTTGATACTGAAAAGTTTTATATAGACCTTTTGTCTGGCTCAGATACATCACTTACTCCTGAGGTGACAGCACAA
>ERZ767114.559-NODE-559-length-19855-cov-2.397310_pt1 | contig 19855 bp, 17 predicted proteins | sample MGYA00374952_ERZ767114 | MGnify/ENA primary metagenome ERZ767114 (study PRJEB28939, sample SAMN06267156) | marine metagenome | isolation source: Columbia River Estuary | place: USA:Columbia River Estuary, USA | collected 2012-05-05 ...
CCCCAAAACATAGCCAAGCGGCGCACCCGCCATTTGTTTGCCGGTTGTAACCTGATCGGGCCTGCCTGCCGGCTTTGGTTGAATTTCTGCTGGTTTTGGATAAGGCGGCTTAAAGCGGAAACCGCCAGGCACTTCAACCGATCCAAGAATCAACTGCAACACATGAAGAGCACGGCAGGTCTGAAACCCGTTTGAATGCGCCGAGATACCGCGCATCGCATGCATCGAAACCGGACGGCCAATCATCGTTTCATGATGCTCGCCCTTCCAGTCAGTCCAAGGCTGGTTAATGACAACCTCTTTCGCAAAGGCAGCATTAGCCAAATCTGCGGCAAATTGGCGAATGCGCGCTGCAGAAATGCCGACTGAACTCGCCACAGCGTCTGGGGAATATGCATCATTCATATATGTTTCGGTTATCATCATAAATGCTGGGGTTGCCACACCGCCAGCATCAAGAGGGATCTCACCGTGCATCGCTACACTTACATTTTTTGTTTTGTGCGAGACCACCGCACCAGTTAGGCGGTCTATAACTTGTGGCTCACCATCACCACCCCGAAAAAATAACCCGTCATTCGCAGCACCCGGGTTGCGAATAACGAGCCAAGGTGAGTTAGTGTAACGTCGGAGGTAATCGACATCAATATTACCTGAACTCATCAATTCACGGATCAACGACATGATTAGCAATCCATCAGTTCCCGGCGTTATGCCGTACCAATCATCAGAAATTGCTGCATAACCAGTTTGCACTGGGTTAACTGAGACCACTCTCTTGCCGCGCCCTTTTACTTTGCCGAGGCCTATCTTTATTGGGTTAGAGTCGTGATCCTCAGCAACACCAAATAAGACAAACATTTCTGTTAGGTCCCAATCAGGTGCGCCAAATTCCCAAAAAGCGCCGCCAATAGTGTAAATACCACCAGCAGCCATGTTCACGGAACAAAAACCACCATGTGCAGCAAAATTTGGCGTGCCGAATTGCTTTGCCCACCAGCTTGTAAGGGCCTGGGACTGATCACGCCCAGTAAAAAAAGCTAGTTTTTTTGGATCTTTTTCACGAACAGGAGCAAGCCAATCAGTAGCCATGGTGAGCGCCTCGTCCCAGCTAATTGGTTCGAACTCCCCTGATCCCCTTGGACCTACGCGCTTCATCGGTTGCTTCAAGCGCGCAGGGGAATAATGCTGCATTATCCCGGCTGAACCTTTGGCACATAAAACCCCCTTATTAATGGGATGGTCTCTATTTCCCTCTATGTACCTTATTTTGTCGTCTCGGATATGAACATTAATTCCACACCGGCAAGCGCACATGTAACAGGTTGTTTGTCGTATTTCATCCGAGACCTCCGGAGAGGTATCAATTTGTGGTTCCGATGACATCGCAAATTCCTAAATCTTAAAAACACGGCTAAGCTCAACTACGAGCATTTTTCAATGTTTTGAATTGATTAAGTGAACTTACAGCCTTGAAATTGATTAATCAAATTTATTATAATTGTAATTTCAATCGATTTAACTTATATATAGGGATGACATTAACGCAGCTAAAAATTTTCATTACAGTCGCTCAGGTTGGCAGCGTAACTAAGGCCGCGGAAATACTTGGGATGACCCAGTCAGCTGCTTCAGCGGCAATTGCATCGCTAGAAAACATATATCAGGTCAAGCTTTTTGAGAGAGTGGGGCGTTCAATCGAGCTTTCTGAGACTGGCCAACTCTTTCTACCAGAGGCACAAAACACATTATCAAGCGCTATGGTAGCTGCACGGAGTTTACGGGCACTAAGTGGTGAAACACACGGTAGATTGCATATAGCAGCTAGCCAAACTATCGCAAATTATTGGTTGCCCGAGAGACTGGCAATATTCCACACAAGAAACCCAGAAGTAACATTGAATGTATCCATGATAAATACGGCCGCTGTTGAACAGGCCATTTTGAAGGGAACGGCCAATATTGGTTTTGTTGAGGGAAAAATTACGTCTAATAAACTTGAACTGATAGAGGTCGATCACGACCAGCCAGTAATGGTTGCTTCTGCAAAAAAATGGTTATCATTTGGGATGTCAAATAGTGTGATCAATCTCCAAAACATCCCCTGGATAGTCCGGGAAAAAGGCTCTGGCACCCGCAAAATGCTAGAAGACTTTATCATCCAGAATGGCTTAACCTGGGACAGTTCAAATATCATTCTTGAACTACCAAGCAACGAGTCGGTTAGAGAAGCTGTTGTCGCCGGCGCGGGCGCTACTTTGATTTCAAAGCACGTTGTGAGTCTATCAATACAAACTGGCCTGCTTAAATCCTCTGCATTAAATTTCTTTCCTCGAATTTATCATATGGTTGTTCACAAGGAGCGACCAAAAACTGATGCTGAAAAAGCGCTGATCCAGTTTATTCATAGCACTAAACACCAAGCCATTTGATGAAATGGCCTCTACCAAATTACTTAATAGCGACAAAAAACTGGCTTTCTTGTCTATAGAAAATGAACTAGCTGAAAACTTCCCCGATAAAACGATTAAGCTCATAGCCATTCGCTATTTTCCAATAATAAAAATAAGCCCATAGCCACTCGCTATTAGATTTTTGCTTGAGGCAAAGTCCCTTTTATAATTAGGTTGAATGTCCGCATTATTTTAGCTGATTGTTCTAGTCGGTTTGAGGAGAAAACGGCTTTGTTAGTCGAACCACACGGTAAATCTGAGCTCAAGCCTCTACTTGTTGGTGAAGCCGACCGCGCTTCTCAGTTAGAACTGGCAAGAACACTCCAATCTATCCCCATGACCTCAAGAGAGTTGTCAGACCTTTTGATGCTAGGCATGGGCGCATACACTCCCCTCGAAGGTTTTATGGGAGAGGAATCATGGAGAAAATGCTGCACTGACTTTACGACAGATGATGGCCTCTTCTGGCCTATACCGATTACCTTATCAACATCTGAAGACACGGCTTCAGGAATAGCGATAGGTCAGACCGTGGCTTTGACAGATGGCGAAGGCATTATTTACGGTACGCTCGAAGTAACAGAGAAGTACAAAATTGATAAAAAGCTTGAATGCCAAGAAATTTATCGCACACTTGACCCAAAGCACCCAGGTGTCGAAAAAGTGATGACCCAAAGTGTTGTCAACCTCGCTGGACCAGTCAGGGTTTTAAATGAGGGGGTCTACTCATCGAAATATAAAGGCTTGTATTTAAAACCAAAGGAAACAAGAGAAATCTTCGAAAAAAATAATTGGTCGACGGTTGCCGCATTTCAAACCCGTAATCCAATGCACCGTAGCCATGAGCATTTGGCAAAGATAGCGATAGAAGTTTGCGATGGCCTGCTCATTCATCAAGTGTTGGGCGCGTTAAAGCCTGGTGACATACCTGCTGAAGTCCGAGTTGCAGCGATTGACGCACTAGTTGAAAATTATTTCGTTCCGGGGACTGCAATCCAGGCAGGGTATCCTATTGAAATGCGCTACGCAGGACCTCGTGAGGCTCTTTTACACGCCCTATTTAGGCAAAACTTTGGGTGTTCACACCTCGTTGTTGGAAGAGACCATGCGGGGGTCGGGGATTATTACGGACCTTTTGACGCTCATAAAATTTTTGATGAAATTCCAAAGGACAGCCTCAAAACACAGCCGCTGAAAATAGATATTGCCTTCTACAGTTACAAGTGCGGCGGCATGGCAACCGGTCGAACGTGCCCATCTGATGAAAATCAACGCCTCAATATCTCGGGGACACGGCTTAGGGAGATGCTCTCAAACGGTGAGCCTGTTCCAGATGAATTTAGCCGGCCAGAAGTCGTAGAAATTTTGCGGGAACACTATGATAGCCGGTGATTATCTGTTTTTATTTAACGAATCAAGTGAGTCTTAATCTTTAACCTTTTGATGTACGGAGAAGTCTGAAAATGTTTGAAATAAATCCATTTGCGGAACTAGCGGTAACGGTTCCAGCAGGCATAATGCAGGGCTTCGTGACTGTCATGATAGCCCTAGTTGCTGGGGGAACTATTTTCGATATTATTCATAAAGGCAGTGCAAAATATTTCTTTCAGCGATGGTCTCGTGAAAAAGGGTTAAAACAAAGAGATCCAGGCTTTGATGAAAAGATTGCATCAGTTGCTAAAACGACCGCTCATGACGTCCTTACCTCTGGCGAGTTCTGTAATTTTAAGAGGCGTTTAGCACATCTACTTACAATGTATGGTTTCATTGCGTACGCAGTAGCAACCGCCGTAATGGTTTTTTCATACCCGACCAAAGATATTGCCACGCCAGCTTATTGGCCTCAGATTTGGTGGCTAGGCAGTGCAATGGTTTGCGCGGGCGGTTATTGGTTTTGGTTTTTCATCCGTGTTGACGTCGCAGCAGAAGGTAACTCACCTTTTAGGGTAATGAGGGCAGACCTTTTCGTTGTTTCTTTGATTTTGAGCACCACGTTCGCTCTAATCTGGGCTTATTCTCAAGCAGTTGGGGCCTCATATTCTTTCGTAGCTCTTGCCCTCTATTTGATCGCAACCGCTGTTTTGTTTGGTTCCGTGCCCTGGTCAAAGTTTTCGCACATGTTTTTCAAACCGGCCGCTGCATATCAAAAGAATCTTGCACACCTTAACGGTGGTAGAAACCACTTGCCAGCACCAGTTGATAAGCCAGCTACATTAGGTAAGCCTGAACGGCATGGTCACAACTACTAAAAGTCACAATCTATAGGAGATTAAAATGCCAACATTTGTATATATGACAGCTTGTGATGGATGCGGACACTGCGTAGATATTTGTCCGTCAGACATCATGCATATAGACCCGGTAACAAGACGTGCAGTTAATATTGAGCCAAATTTTTGCTGGGAATGTTATTCATGTGTGAAAGCCTGCCCACAAAATGCGATCGATGACCGCGGTTACTCGGATTTTGCGCCCATGAACCACAAGGTCAGAGTATTACGGGAACCAGAAAAAGGTACTATTTCTTGGCGTTTGAAATTTCGTGATGGCAGAGAGAAAAATTTTGTTTCTCCAATCCGAACGACTGAATGGGGCACAATTAAATGCGCATCTGAATACGAAGCGCCTGATGCATCAGGGATTGATGGTCAAGAACTTGCACATGAGCCCGATTATCTGAAAGCCGAAGGTGGCTTGAGAAGAATATCAACAAAACAATTTAAGAAACATCCGATAGCAAAGAAAAGTGACAGCAGTCTGAAAGCCGCTGAATAAGTTGTTTGGATAAACTAGTTTCCTAGGGAGAGTATTTATGGCTGGTAAAAAGATTGTTCACGTAGACTCAGATATACTTGTTATCGGGGGTGGCTTTGGAGGTTGTGGCGCAGCATACGAGTCGCGTTACTGGGGAAGGGATAAAAATGTTGTCATAGTTGAGAAAGCTAACATCGAACGAAGTGGCGCAGTTGCACAAGGACTTTATGCGATCAACTGCTACATGGGTATGCGCTGGGGACAAAACGAGCCAGAAGACTACGTTCGCTATCAGAGAAATGACCTGATGGGTCTCGTGCGTGAAGACCTAGGGTATGATATTGGCCGTCACGTTGACTCTACTGTTCATAAGTTTGAAGAGTGGGGGCTACCCATAATGACTGATGAAAACGGGCAGTATCAGCGTGAAGGAAAATGGCAAATCATGATCCACGGTGAGAGCTACAAGCCGATTGTTGCTGAGGCCGCTCGAAAAGCTGCGAACAAAGTTTATAATCGCATTATGGTTACCCACCTTCTAATGGATAAGAAACAGGCTAACAGGGTAGCTGGGGCTGTTGGATTCAATGTTCGGACTGGAGATTTCTACGTTTTTCAGTCGAAAGCAGTGATTGTTGCTGCGGGTGGCGCATCACACATATTTAAACCACACTCTGCAGGCGAAGGTATGGGGCGTACATGGTATGCACCTTGGAGTAGCGGATCAGCCTACGCATTGCCCATCCGAGTTGGCGCAAAAATGACTCAAATGGAGAACCGAATTGTTCTAACACGGTTTAAAGACGGATATGGGCCAGTTGGCGCATATTTCTTACATTTGAAAACATACACGGAAAACGGTTTTGGGGAAGCATATGAGCCCAAGTGGAGAGACTCAATTGAACAAATGGTTGGCGATTACGTAAACCATGAACCCGTGCCGACATGTCTCCGGAACCATGCTTTCTTGAAAGAGGTGGAGGCAGGTGGTGGGCCAATAAGAATGGTGACTAAAGAAGCCTTTAAAGACCCACACAAAGAAATTGTAGGTTGGGAAAATTTTCTAGGCATGACTATTGGACAAGCCGTTGTTTGGGCGGCAAACAACATTGACCCGAAAGAAATAAACCCAGAATTAGTCATGTCAGAGCCTTATGTAATGGGGTCCCATGCAACATGCTCTGGAGCTTGGGCGAGTGGGCCTGAGGACTATGCACCTGACGAATACCAATGGGGTTATAACCGTATGATGACGGTGGATGGCCTGTTTGGTGCTGGAGACACCCTTGGCGGAACTCCTCACAAATTTTCCTCAGGGTCATTTACTGAAGGCAGATTGGCAGGAAAGGCCGCCGTCAAGTATGTCAACGATTTGGGAACCAATGTACCTGAGGTTGATGAGGCTGAGTATATGGCCTTACAAGTGGAAATTTACCAGCCTTTGGAAAATTACAGAGTTGGCCGCAACGAAATTACGGGCGGAACAGTATCACCAAGCTACCTACTGCCATTGGCTGGACTGCAGCGACTTGAGAAAATAATGGATGAATACTGTGGTGGTTGTGGCCAGCGTTATATGGTCAATACACCTTTGATGGAAAGAGGCATAGAACTCCTAAAAATGCTTAAAGAAGACCTCGCAAATCTTGGTGCAGATGGACTGCACCAATTACTACGCGCTTGGGAGTTGCATCATCGCGTTTTAGCATCTGAGTGCGTGATGGCGCACACAATGTATCGCGAGGAGACGCGGTGGCCCGGATACTATTATCGCGGTGACTTCCCCAAGCTAGACGATAAGAATTGGCATTGCTTTACTTTGTCTCAATATGATGAGAGGTCTGGTGAGTTCCACATGGAAAAAGCACCGGTGTATCACATCGTTGACGAGCATAAGAAAGCTGCGGAATAAATTTGGCTAGCTAATGCTCATCGCACAACTAACGGATACACACATAACAGTTCCCGAGAATGAAATTGGGGACTGTTATGTAAAGCTTGAAGCGCTAAGGAATTGTGTTTCAGCTATAAATAAACTCGACACCGCTCCAGATGTGGTAATTCATACTGGAGATTTAGTCCACAATGGCAGTGATGACGAGTACCGGCTGACCAAATCAATTATGGATGAATTGCGAGCACCGTATTTTATTACCCCTGGAAATCGTGACTCTGTAACAGCGCTGATAAAGAATTTTAGCCTACACTCATACCAAAGTGCTGAAACAGCGTTTTTCCAATATTCTACTAATGTATTAGGTTATCGCCTTATCGCTTCAGATACTTCCACGGAAAACAACAATCTTGGTTTTCTAGACTTTGAAAGACTGGCTCATCTTGACAATTTATTGAACGAACAGCCTGAACGCTCTACCGTAATATTTATGCATCACCCCCCAATCAACCTATCAAACTCTGAACCGGTAAAACACGAATATGACAGTTATAGGATGGTTAAAAACTTTTCTGAAATTATAGATCGCAACCCTCAAGTGGTTGCCATACTGTGTGGCCACATTCACCGTTCGTTCACTGGTTGGATAAACGCAACGCCTCTTATAGCTATGCCGCCACTAAGTAGGATTTTGTTCAGAGACCCAGCTTCTTACTCTTCTACACCTAATATTGCTTTTTACTTACATGCCTTTTCTACGAAGGCGCCGGTAAACACTGAAGTAATAGCCGTCAATTAAGATTCACTCCAAATACTGAAAGTTGTGACCTCTAAAAATGAAAACAGCAGACAAATTCATTTTCAAATCCTTTGATAACATAAAAAACTTTATGCTAACTCAATGTTCGTTAAGTGAAGAGCCTGACGTAGTCGTAGCTATTATGGGCGAGGATGTCCCTGAGGACTTTGAGGACCCACTATTCCTTGGGAACAAGTACGTGGTCGCACTTCCTCAAATAATAGTTGGCTATGCTAAGGAAGTAACAGTTTGGTTTTCAAAAGAGGTGCCTCCTGAAACCATGTCAAATTTGATACAAGAATACTTTGATGCTAATTTTCCCAACCTTGATATTGACGAGTCAACATCAATGGGACTGTCCGAAGCAGGAAAAATACGCATAATCAAAAATAGCTAGAGCCAAAAAACCTTTCAAAACTATTTCAAGCAAGAAAAAACCAGCGTTGTTGCCAAAGCTGGTTTGATACTCGTTTGCAGTATTCCGTTAAACTAACAGTGGTGCAATCACAAGGCTGACAATGGCCATCACATTGATCAGGATGTTCATTGCAGGGCCTGAAGTATCTTTCAGCGGGTCACCAACAGTATCGCCAACAACTGCCGCTTTATGGACGTCAGAACCTTTGCCACCAAGGTTGCCCTTTTCGACATATTTCTTCGCATTGTCCCAAGCGCCACCAGCATTTGCCATCATCAGCGCCATCATCACACAGCAAACTAATGCACCGGCAAGCACGCCGCCAAGTGCCTTTGGTCCAAGACCAAAGCCAATAACAACAGGCGCTAACACAGCCATTGATCCTGGAAGGATCATCTTGCGAAGCGCAGCGCGGGTCGCAATGTCAACACAGCGTGCTGTATCTGGCTTGGCAGTCCCTTCAAGAAGGCCTGGGATTTCTTTGAACTGACGGCGAACTTCGACGATCATGTCAAACGCTGCATCACCAACCGCAGTCATTGTCATTGCACTGACAAGGAATGGGAAGATGCCGCCAATGAACATACCACAAAGAACCATCGGGTCATTGATCGCAAGAACGAAATTTGGATCGCCATTGCTGATCTTGGCGATATAGGCGCTGATCAGAGCCAGTGCGGCAAGCGCTGCAGCACTGATGGCAAAGCCTTTACCTATCGCCGCAGTTGAGTTGCCAACTTCGTCAAGTGAGTCGGTGATTTCACGGGTTTCTTTGCCCATGTTTGCCATTTCGGCGATACCACCGGCGTTATCGGCAACTGGCCCATAGGCATCAATCGCCATGGTAATGCCAACAGTTGACAACATGCCAACAGCAGCAAGACCAACACCGTAAAGGCCCGCGGCTTCATTAGCGCAATAGATGATGGCAGCAATGGTCAGAGCTGGAATGGCAACAGACTGCATGCCTGTGGCTAAACCTGAAATCATCACAGTTGCCGGGCCTGTTTCACCGTCTTTCGCAATTTTACGAACTGGCGCACCGCCTGTGTAATATTCAGTAACAAGACCAACGACAATGCCGCCGATCGCGCCCACCAGAACAGCAACCCAAATACCGTTTGCGCCGCCCATGGCTTGGACTAGGAAATAGGCGCCGCCGATAAAGATAATGGCTGAACCGATTGTACCGAAACGCAAGGCAACATCAGCGCTTTTGCTTGAGAAGAGCTTCACCGCAAAAATGCCAGCAAGCGAACAAAGCAGGCCAAGTGACGCAAGCGCCAAAGGCATGAACTGAAGAACTTCCTGATTACCACCAAGGCGAGCGATGTTTTCAAGTGACATTGATGCGGCAAGAGCGATCGAAGCAATCATCGCACCACAATAGGACTCAAAAATGTCTGAACCCATGCCGGCGACGTCACCAACGTTGTCGCCGACGTTATCGGCGATAACCGCTGGGTTGCGTGGATCATCTTCAGGAATGCCTGCTTCAACCTTACCGACAAGGTCGGCGCCCACATCGGCGCTCTTGGTAAAGATACCACCACCAACACGGCTAAACAGGGCAACTGATGAGCCACCCATCGCAAAGCCCTCGATGGCTTCGATGCCATGGGCGGTGCCGCCCATGTAAAAATAGAGTGTGCCAATGCCAAGAAGACCCATCGATGCCACGGTAAGGCCCATGATCGAACCGCCAAAAAAGGCAACGTTCAGGGCAGCGGCTGCACCTTTTGTATTTGCGGCAACGGCGGTTCTGACATTTGCCTTGGTTGCTGAATACATGCCAATGTAACCAGCTACGCCAGAGCAAAGCGCGCCGAGAGTGAAGGAGATTGCCGTGTCAGCACCGAGGCTGGCATAAAGAGCGATAATACAGATAAGGCAGAAAATTGCCAAACGCTTGTATTCGCTGGCCATGAAGACCATTGCGCCGAGATGAATTTCGTCGGAAATTTCTTTGACTCTACCTTCGCCAGCTGGTGATTTGATAATATTGACGTAAATCAATAAGGCAGCGATCATACCGAATGCACCAAAGGTGATCGGCAGAATTGCATTTGTAAGCATAAAAGGATCCTCTAACTTGATAAAGATGTGCGCAATGCCCCGCATGAGCTGTAGCGCCGCGAAACCGCCGCGTTTATAACGGTAATGAAGCATAGTGTAAACCTTAGAATATTCTAGGTTTGTCAAGCTTTTGGATTGCTGGCGATTGTCTACATTGGATTGTGCACATTGCGCCTGTTATGACGATGCAATTTGCCTTGAATTTTGTCCTTTTACGGCGTCAAATGTCGAAAATATTGAAAAGAGATACGATGGGCGATTTTGACAGTGAAGCGTGGCTTGCGCGCAATCCGGAAATTGGCAATTTGCGTGCAGCGATTTTTGATTTGAATGGCGTTTTGCGGGGCAAACGCCTACCGCGCAGCCAACTGAAAAAAGCGATCAATGGTGGGATTCGTATGCCGCTATCAGCGGCAAACCTTGATATCTGGGGGCGTGATATAGCCAACAGTAAATGGGTCTTTGAAACCGGTGATTCAGATGGCGGCTGTTTCTGGACCGGACGTGGCCCATTGCCAATGCCCTGGACTGAACAGGCAACTGCGCTGGTGCCATTGAGCCTGATGGATAACGACGGCAAACCATTTGCCGGTGACGCCCGCAATGCGCTTGCCATGATCTTGGATCGGTTTGCCGCACTTGACTTTCATCCGGTTGTTGGTTTTGAAATGGAATTCTATCTTGCCGATCCGCAAGGTGGTGCCGATGGCCAGCCCGATGCACCAGCGTCACCATTAACGGGTGCCAAGCCAATCCGAGATGGTGCTCTGGCCATCGATGAGGTCAATGACCATGATGCTCTGATCAATGAAATCTATGCTGCCTGTCAATTACAGATGATCGAGGCTGACACAACAATCAGTGAGGCAGGTCTTGGCCAGTTTGAGATAAACCTTGTGCATTCGCATGATGCGATGAAGGCGGCTGATGATGCAGCCTTTTTCAAACAGATTGCCAAAGGGGTTGCGCGCAAATATGGACTTGCTGCCAGCTTTATGGCCAAGCCCTATGCCGATCGCCCAGGCAATGGCATGCATCTTCATATCAGCCTGTTAGATGGCAAGGGCAGGAATATTTTTGACGATGGCAGTGATGCTGGCAGTCCGGTTCTTGGCCATGCGCTTGCCGGTGCGCTTGATGGCCTTGCCGACTCCATGTTGATCTTTGCGCCGCATCAAAATTCTTATCGCCGTTTTGCCACCGAATCACATGCACCAATGGCGGTTTGTTGGGGATATGAAAATCGCACGGCGGCGCTTCGTGTTCCGCTTGGCCCACCAAGCCAGCGCCGGATTGAACATCGCGTTTCGGGCGCTGATGCCAACCCATATCTTGTGCTTGCCGCAATTTTAGGGGCGATTTTGACTGGTCTGGAGTATCAAAAGCCGCCACCGCCGCCAATCACGTCAAGTTCATATTCGCTTGATCTGCCAACATTGCCGTCAACCTGGGGTGATGCGATTAACCATTTTACCAACAGCACGGTCATTGCGCGGATTTTGCCTGAAACATTGCGCGATATGCTGATTGGTTGCAAAAAACAGGAATTGCAACGGTTTTCAGGTGACATTTCGCCATTTGAATATCACAGTTACCTTGATCAGGTGTGATTGATTTCGCGGTCATGATTACAGATATGGCACCGGTGGCCGTTTTTGGATGCCCCATTAATAAGGTGAAAAGATGCAAAAGGAAATCGCGATTGGCCGATAACCGTGCAAGCAAGCCGTTATCCCGTCAAACCACTAAAATGGAGGAGAAAATGAGAAATATCATATTGCTGGCGTTTGCCGGTGTTCTGTCTGCTGGCGCTGCCCAAGCCGACGGAAAATTGAATATTTATAATTGGTCTGATTATATTGCCGAGGACACGATTGCCAATTTCAAAGCTGAAACTGGCATTGACGTGACATATGATGTGTATGACTCAAACGAAATTCTCGAAGCCAAAATGTCAGCCGGATCATCTGGCTATGACCTTGTTGTGCCAACCGCTGATTTTCTGGCGCGCGGTCGTCAAGCTGGCGTTTATGCTAAAATGGATTTCAGCCGCATTCCAAATGCGAAAAACCAAAGTGCACAGGTTCAAGCCCTTGCCAATAAACAGATGCAGGACGATAAATCAGGTCTTGTTTATATGTGGGGCACAACCGGCATCGCCTATAATGAAAAGAAAATTGCCGAACGCCTTGGTGACAATGCCCCAACCGATAGTTGGTCATTGATTCTTGATCCGGCCAATGCGGCAAAGCTTGCCGATTGCGGCATTGCCATTCTTGATGCGCCAACGGATGTTTTGCCAAATGTCATTTCCTATTTGGGCAAGCCGGGTGACACTACCGACCCTAAATTATTTGAGCAGGCTGGTGAAGTGCTGAGCAAGGTACGTCCGCATTTGCGCTACATCCATTCAAGCCAGTCAATCAATGATATGGCCAATGGTGACATTTGCGCTGCCATCATGTGGTCGGGTGATGCGTTTCAGGCTGCTTACCGCGCCGAAGAAGCCAATAACGGTCACGTCATTAATTACTATATTCCGTCTGAAGGCACGAATATGTGGTTTGATATGATGGCGATTCCTACCAATGCAAAAAATGTCGATAATGCCTATCGCTTTATTGATTATATGATGCGGCCTGATGTGGCGGCAAACAATGTCAATTATGTCTGGTATGCAAGCGGAAACGAAGCTGCCAAGGCAAAGATTGACCCTGAAGTCCTGTCGCATCCAGGTATTTACCCAAGTAAGGAAACCCAGAAAAACCTGTTTGTCACGCCGGTCTATGATGCCGGGCTTGATCGGGCGGTTAACCGTGTTTGGTCACGCTTCAACAGCGGCAATTAACACCCGCTGACCAAATCGTTCAAATTCCCTGCTCACGTAAGACGGGGGCAGGGGATTAGCGTGATCACCGCCGGCTAAACATCGGCTGGACAAATGGGTGGGGTGGGACATACATGGCGCCTTTCATAAGATTAAAATCAATTTCCAAACAATTTGCTGATGTTGTGGCGGTTGATGACGTGTCGTTGGATATCGAAAAGGGCGAGCTGTTTTGTTTGCTTGGCGCATCGGGTTGCGGCAAAAGCACCTTGTTGCGGCTTTTGGCAGGCTTTGAACCGCCAACCAAAGGAACGATTGAAATTGACGGCCAAGATATGGCAGGAGTCGCCCCAGCCGACCGGCCAGTGAATTTCATGTTTCAGAGTTACGCGCTTTTCCCGCATATGAGTGTTGCCAATAATATTGGCTACGGTCTTCGCCGCGCTGGTATGCGTGGCACCGAACTTGCCGAGCGTGTTGACTCGCTGTTGAAACTGGTAAGGCTGCATAAACTTGGTGGGCGCAAACCCCATCAGCTTTCAGGTGGCCAGCGCCAGCGGGTAGCCTTGGCGCGTGCCTTGGCGCGGCGTCCAAAGCTGTTATTGCTTGATGAACCGCTTGCCGCATTGGATAAAAAGCTGCGCGAAGACACCCAATTTGAATTGGTGGATATTCAAGAAAAGCTTGGCACAACCTTTATTGTTGTTACACATGATCAAGAAGAAGCGATGACGCTGGCAGGCCGAATTGGCATTATGGATGCTGGCCAGCTGGTTCAGGTGGATGCGCCGCGCCGTTTATATGAACGTCCAAAAAGCAGTTTTGTTGCCGATTTTCTCGGCACAATCAGCTTTGTTGACGGGGTGGTTGCCAGCCGCGATAAAACCAGCATCACCATTGGCGGTGATTTGAACATCTGCGCTGCTTGTGGTGATGATTTACCGGTTGGCGCGGCGGTCAAACTGGCAATCAGGCCAGAAAAGATTAATTTAAGCCGGTCAAAAAGCGGCGATGTGAACGAGATTGAGGTCGTGGTAGAAGACCTTGCGTATCTTGGCTTTGCGACAAATTATCGGGTGAAGACAGCATCTGGCCAGATGTTTAAATTGCAGCAGCAGCAAAGGCGCAGCCTTGATACGCCGCTTAGCTGGGGCGAAACAGGTTATGTGCATTTCGACCCACAAGATGTCATTGTTCTACAGCACTAATGATGGGTCGCAGCATGTGGAAATATCTTGTTAATGTGCAAGCGGTTACCGGCCGGCGGTTGGTGATCGCCCTGCCATTGATTTGGCTTGCCGTGTTCTTTTTTCTGCCGCTTGTTGAAACCTTGCAAGTGTCCTTTACGTTGCCGCGCCGCGGCATTCCGCCTTATGAGCCATTATGGGGCATTGATGATGATGGGTTTTTTACCAATTTCACCACCGGTAATTATGCGCTTTTGCTGCAATATTGGTCAGATTATTTTGGTCCGGCTTTCAACAGTATAAAATTGGCATTTTTTTCGACGCTTGTTTGTTTGCTGTTTGCCTATCCGATGGCATGGTTGATTGCGCGCAGCAATGAAAAATGGCGAACGATCTTGCTGGTGCTGGTGATGTTGCCGTTCTGGACGTCCAGCTTACTGCGCATCTATGCCTTGATTGGCTCACTGAATCCAAATGGATTTATCAATGCTGCCGGATTATGGCTTGGGCTGATTGATGCCCCCATCCAGATGATGCAGACCGATTTTTCGATTTATATGGGAATGGTGCTGACTTATTTGCCATTGATGATTTTACCGCTTTATGCGGTGATGGTTCGGCTTGATGCTGATTTGCTTGATGCAGCGGCTGATCTTGGTGGATCGGGTGTGCAGATTTTTAGAACCATCATTCTGCCACTAACCGTGCCTGGCATCATTGCTGGCAGCCTCCTTGTTTTCATTCCGGCGGTTGGCGAATTTGTCATTCCGGCGCTGCTTGGTGGGCCGGATCAATTGATGATGGGCAAAGTGTTATGGACCGAATTTTTCCGGAATCGTGACTGGCCGGTGGCGTCGGCAATTGCGATGCTGCTTTTGGCGATTTTGACCGTTCCTATTATCTATGCCCGCTATCAAGACGGGCGTGATGCGGCGGCTGAAAAACCCAATCCAAAACAAGCGGAGGCAGGCTGATGGGGCGGATGAACGGGCTGGTTCTATCGTTTGGTGCGCTGGGTTTTGGCATTCTATATCTGCCAATCATCGTCATGGTTATTTTCAGTTTTAATGCCGGCAAATTGGTTTCGGTTTGGTCGGGTGCCTCGCTGAAATGGTATGCAGGCTTGCTTGAGAATGATCAGCTCTTGTCGGCCTTTGGCACGTCATTACTCATCGCGGTATGGGCGGCAACAATCGCCACGATTTTTGGCATCTGTATTGCGGTTGCCTTTGTTCGTTTTGGAAATTTCAGATCACGTCTTGCGCTAAGCGCGATTGCTAGCGCGCCTTTGGTGATGCCGGAAATTGTCACTGGCTTGTCGATGCTGTTGCTGTTTATTTCAATGGAGAGCCTGCTTGGATGGCCGTCTGGTCGCGGTGTCGATACGATTATCATTGCCCATGCCACTTTTGGGATGTGTTTTGCCGCAGTGGTGATCCAAGCGCGGCTTCGTGATTTTGATATGGCGATTGAGGAAGCCGCAGCTGATCTTGGCGCAACCCAGCCCTTTATCTTTTTATCAATCACATTGCCAGTGATTGCTCCAGCGATTGTGGCAGCATGGTTGCTTGCCTTTACGCTTAGTTTTGATGATCTGGTGATTGCCAGCTTTGTCAGTGGTCCGGGAAGCTCTACCTTGCCCATTGTGATATTTTCCAAAGTCCGGCTTGGTGTAACGCCAGAAATTAATGCGCTTGCAACAGTGATGATTGTTGTTGTTGCGGTGGCGGTGATCGGTGCAAGCTGGGCCATACGCCGCCGGTTATCAAGCCGAGATCAAAACCAGTAATGAGCAAAGATGCTGGCGTGGGGGTCTGGCTGCGTTCTATAATGATCTGCCATTATATGTGATATGCAAAATCTGTGCTTTGCCGAATATGGGATGAAACAATGACAAAAGCTGTTGGTGATGCGGCATTCCGCATCAAACAAAATAAGGAAACATTGCGCGAAATGACCTATGGCGGTGCGCTAAGTTTTGCCCGTCGGCGCTATAGCCGAGATTTTGACGGTGTTGATGTTGTGGTTAGCGGCATTCCCTATGATAGTGCAGTGACCTACCGGTCGGGTTGCCGTTTGGGGCCACGCGCCATTCGCGCCGGCTCGGTACAGCTTGCTGAATTGGCACATTTCCCTTTTGGCTTTAATCCGTTTGACCATTTATCGGTCATTGATTTCGGCGATTGTTTTCTTGACCCGCATCATCCTGATACGGTGTTTGACAGCATCACCGATCATGCTGATGCAATCATTGCGGCAGGGGCAAAAATGCTCAGCCTTGGCGGTGATCATGCCATTGCTTATCCTTTGCTAAAGGCCCATGCCAAAGCCTATGGGCCGATTGCGCTGGTTCAGTTTGATGCGCATTGCGATACTTGGCCTGATGATGGGGTCGGGTTTGATCATGGAACAATGTTTGCCCGCGCCGTTGCCGAAGGGATTATTGATGTCAGCAAATCAACGCAAGTTGGGCTTCGGACTTATAATGACAGTGATCACGGCTTTGAGATTCTGACAAGCCCTTGGGTGCATCGCAATGGCATTGATGCGGCGATCGAGATTGTGCTTGAACGTGCAGGTGATGCGCCAGTATATTTGTCTTTTGACATTGATGGCCTTGATCCGGCTTTTGCACCTGGCACTGGAACGCCTGTTGCAGGTGGTCTTGCCAGTTGGCAAGGGCTTGAATTTGTTCGCGGGCTTGCGCCGCTAGATTTGATCGGCATGGATATTGTTGAGGTGGCACCAGCCTATGATCATGCTGAAATTACCGCCATTGCGGCGGCAAATATGGCATATGATTGGCTTGCTGTTCTGGCCAAGAAAAAGGGCGCGCCAAGAAAGCCGGTTGGCCGTATCTAGCCGCCCCGCACCGGTTTATCTAAAGGCGAAGATAGTCCCGCATCTTGTACCAACTCATCCCAATCGCCAAGGCTGGGGTTCGCAAAAACCCGCCGGGAAATGGCAAATGGCGAAGTTTGCTCATGATGCTGAATAATCGTGATTGCCCCATGATATGATTGGCAAGAATGTTACCGGCAAGACCGGTTAGTGCAACACCATGACCGGAAAACCCCTGTACGAAAAACACGCCATCACCGGCGGTCCCAAAATGCGGTATCCGGTTTACCGTGATGCCGATACGGCCCGACCAGACCGCGGCTGTGTCGCTTTCGGCTAGTTCGGGAAAGACGTCGACCATGCGTTGTTTCAAATCACGTTCAACATTACCAAGTTTGATATTTGTATAGCTGGCACGCCCGCCAAATATCATCCGGCCATCGGCGTCAATCCTGTAGTAATTTAGCGCCGTATTGCAATCAGCAACCGCGGCGCGATGCGGCAGAATATGTGAAATCAGATTATCCGATAAAGGTTTTGTTGCCAGAACTGATGATGTAACTGGTGCTAACCGGCTGGTCATTTTTGTTGTGCCAATATTTTGCAGATATGCATTGCCGCATAACAGCACGAATTTCGCCGTTATCTTTTGCCCATTAGCAAGCAATAATGCCTTGGTGCCAGTGCCTTTATTGCTGACACCATGTCTGGCTTTATCGGGTGTCGTATCAAGTTCGGTTACACCCGTATTTTCGTAAATACGCGCACCGGCGGCGCTGGCGGCACGGGCCAGCCCATAGAGATATTTCAGCGGCTGGATATGCCCGCTATTGGCGTCATGCAACGCGCCAACATAGGCATTTGTGCCAATATGTCCGGCAAGTGAATCACGATTATCCAGAGCGGTTAAATGATCATAGCCTTTGACTTGCCATTCATCGTGCATGGCCAATAATTCCTGCATCTGCCGTTCATGAAGCGCCACATGAAGATAGCCAAACCGTAGATCACAATCGATTTTATGGCGCAGGACACGCTGGCGAAGCAGATCAACCGCGCTCATACCTGCATCCCAAATAAACTGCGCTTCATCAGCTGGCAATTGGCGGCTGATATAGTGAAAATCATTTGACCAGCCTTGACAAACATGACCTCCATTGCGCCCGGATCCACCGCTGCCGATTACATCAGCCTCAACAAGAATGACATCGTGCCCATTCTCGGCAAGGGTCAAGGCGGCCGTCATGCCGGTAAAGCCGCCACCAATAACCGCGATTTCGCAATCAAGATTACTGGCGGGTGCCGGAAATTTTGGCTTGTCGTTGATCTCGGCTGCATAGATGGAATTAAGGTCTGTCATGGTCTCGAAATTTTGGTTCATTATCAGGCTATGCTTGACGGGTGTTTCGCGTCAGATTGATTGCGCTTCTCCAATAACGATAGTAGTCTGTGATCGCGAATTGACGCAAGTTCAGTCAATGATCTGATCATGATTTTGACGAAAATGGCTGAAATTTTTAGGGGCGTTTAATTTGCCGGTCGCTAACATTTGTGAACTTACTCGAGATGACCAAAACAGTAATGAAAAACGCGATTGTTCTAGTTTGGACGGATATATAATGCAGGATATGACAACCGATGATTGGCGCCAGCTTGATGCTGCGCATCATATGGCACCTTTTACCGATTACCGCGAATTGCGCGCTGCCGGATCACGCATCATTACGCATGCCGATGGGCATTATATTTATGACAGTGATGGCAATCGCATTCTGGATGCAATGGCAGGTCTATGGTGTGTCAATGTTGGTTATGGGCGGCAAGAATTGGTTGATGCCGCATCATCACAGATGGCGATGCTGCCCTATTACAATAATTTTTTCAAAACCAGCAATCAGCCGGTGATTGCCCTTTCGGAAAGGCTTGCCGATCTCACGCCCGATGGTCTGAATAACGTATTTTATGCCAATTCTGGTTCTGAAGCTAATGACACCATCATTCGGATGGTGCGGCATTTCTGGGCGCTTGAGGGCAAGCCGCAAAAACAGACAATCATTGGCCGCACCTATGGCTATCACGGCAGCACCATTATGTCGGCCAGCATGGGCGGTATGACGGCAATGCATGAACAGGCGGCAACGGCACCTGATTTTGCGCATATCAAGCCGCCTTATGGATTTCTATATCAGGGCAACCTTAGCACAGCAGACTTTGCTGCCTTGGCAGCAAGCTGGCTTGAAGATAAAATTAACGAAATTCTCGGATAATCCCCGGGTATATATATAAGGCATTAGTAAGATGAGTGATACTATTAAAGGCGTTGAGAAGCTGGAATTGACCAGGAAAGATTTTGTTCCGGGTAATGAGGTTCGTTGGTGTCCAGGTTGTGGGGACTATGCTATATTAGCACAAACACAAAAAACATTTCCTGAAATTACAGAAAAGAAAGAGGACACCGTTTTTATATCAGGAATTGGATGTTCTAGCAGATTCCCTTATTATATGAATACATTCGGATTTCATACAATTCATGGTAGAGCTCCAACAATTGCAAGTGGATTAAAAATGGCCAATCCAGAATTATCTGTATGGCTTGTTACAGGAGA
>ERZ767114.561-NODE-561-length-19788-cov-3.343565_pt1 | contig 19788 bp, 25 predicted proteins | sample MGYA00374952_ERZ767114 | MGnify/ENA primary metagenome ERZ767114 (study PRJEB28939, sample SAMN06267156) | marine metagenome | isolation source: Columbia River Estuary | place: USA:Columbia River Estuary, USA | collected 2012-05-05 ...
CAGAAAGATAAGCCTCGTTCGGGGTTACATCTCCCAACAATTTAAGCACGTCTATCTCAGAGGCTACCGCATCCATATCAGATCTATAGTATACGGGTTTCTGAGCCAAATAATCTGTAATGGCTAATAGCTTACCTTGATAAAGAGTAGCATAGGACCAAAATCCGTCGAATTCTTCAAAGTGCTCGAATCCATGTCGTTGGAACATATCATGAATCATTTCGCTATCATTAGCATGTTGCCGATAGCGTCCAAATTCGGTCCAATTGAAGATCTCGCCAGCAAACACCCCAAGGTTACCATATTTGGTAATAGGCTGAATAGCTTTAGATCTTTCTAATGTTACGAATGGTAAAGCGTGATGGACGAAGTGATATCCATCTTTAAAACCCTCACCGGTAAATCCAGGTAGACCACGGTATTGGAAAGAATTATAAACGCTCTCGGGCATTCGCCCGCGCGTGACAATAAACCCACACATTATATCATCCTCTCTAAAGTGTAACGATCATTAGCAAAACAATGTAGACTGGAAGAACTAAAGTGGAGAATACCGGGTTGTGCGGTTAGACCGGCTTGTTCTATCATCCAGAGGGTTAAAAGGTTTGCGAAATATAAATCGTTATGTAAATGCCGCACCACATCACATGAGCGCATGTGATATGAGCAATGTAATTCGTCGGGACCTTCCCCGTCTGGCGATCCCCGTAATAGGAAATGCCAACCAAATGAGCATGGAACTCGTTCGCCCTTTACCGCAGCGGTTAGATCTTCGGGAAACCACATAGGCACATAACACTGACGGGTGGTAGGATCATTACGTAATAGTTCTACTGCCGTACCCAGGTTACCGGTTTGAAACCGGATTCCATCCATTTTAGGTGCCCACATGCGTTCAGGATACGAATGGCTAAAGGCTTCATCATTCTCTGACAAATACTTATCAGTATCCTTAAGCCACATAGTATGGGATGGTGGAGGATTCAGAGCGATTCCCCCAACGCGTTCCTCAAAGTGAACGTCGGCCCAGGGCTGATCAGCACGCAATATAGCGGAAGCATGATCTCTTGTCAAGCTCATTTTTGCGATTAGATCCGCATGTAGAAGCTCTAAGAATACAGGTGGCTTATCAGTGCCCTGCCATCTTGCGGTTTCTATTTCATATCCATTACTAAACAAACCGCCTCGCATTGCTCGAAGACCTTCACCCAGGTCTCGACCATGGAATCTATTCATATCTTTGGTTCCCTTTTGTTCCTCATGAGGGATTCCTCAGATGGCGTAGACCCCGTCGCGCGTGGGACAAGTCCCACAGTGACTACGGATCCCACGGATCCCTCATCTTTAGGCTCAGGCCTATCGTGCTTCGTTGGTTTGATTCTGTTTAAGAAATCGTGATTTGCGGTTTGCCCTTCGATACCACCTCGCAGATAGGATACAAAGAATGAGGCATAATTAATTAGGTCAATAGCTGAATCCTCAAGGGATTCAAAATTGGCGGCATAATCGTCATTCTCCATAGCTTCCATGACTGATTGCATGCGTAGCATTTTACCCTGCATGATATCATGAATAGTTCTACAACCGTTGGGATAGTATTGAGCTTGCTTCACCCGAGAATTCGGGTTCTGATAGTCTTCACCTTTTTTCACCTGAATGTCCGCGCATTCTTTTAGGACACGTAAGGATTCTTTCATAATCTTCTCCAGCCTCTTTCATTAAATATGAGACCATTATATCATAAAACGAGGGCGTTGTAAACCCCCTTTTTGAAATTAATTTGTATTTCGATAAGCATACTCGAGCGCATTATTTGCCTCTGTATTAATCGGTCGATTAGCATACCAACCGCCGGTCAATGAATCGATCTCTCGTACGAGTTCTTCGATCTCGTATGCAGTAATAGGATAGTTCTGTTTGATTGCGTTACAAGCAATTGTTACCATCATTTTATACATGTGGGAGTACCAACCGCTTCCCTCAATAAAACGATATTGCTCAACCTGTCTTTTACTAACAAATGGGCAGTCTGCAAAATTATTCCAGGTAATACCGGTATTAGTCAATTTCAGTTTCTGGTGCTCTAACACAGCCTTTTGCATCTCGGGGGGAAGACGATCTAGAAAGGACTTGGCTTTCTCCTGATAAGCCATTGGATGCTTAGCAATTAACTTCTCATAATCAATATAATCACCACGGTTAGTGAAAATGAAGTTGTAAGCTTCAGCATACGTACCTGGAATGTAGTACATTCTAGATAGGTCCTTAGTTTGCTCGTCAGCGAGCGAAGCTGTTTCTGTGACAAGTGCGTACCAGGCTCGTTTAATCCGATCTGCCGGTATGTGTCCATTAAGTGGGAATACGAGTCGGAACTTCGGCTTATCAACTGTACTACTTGCAGTAGAATAACATACATAATAATACTGACCAAAACGTCGAGATAGTTCGGTTTGTAGGTCTCCCTTGAATTCGTGGTCATCCACGTCCAATGCCATCCACCCAGCCCAAGAGGTAACGTTAACGTTCCTACGTGTGGAGTCGGGGGTATATATTGCCGGCGACATCAGCGGCGCGGTTTTCTTAGATTTTTGTGGCATCTTGCTTAACTTATAAAGCAGGGACTCAAATTTATCCCAGCTACTAAAATCAGTACGCTTATTGGTCTTATTATCGAATCTGCTTTTAAATGATGTTAGCGAATAGTTCATTATCACTCACCTCCTGAATCAATTTTAAACACTCTGTATTTACTCAGGTCATCCACCATCTTCATCGCTTTTTCTATTTAATATGAGACCATTATACCATAAAACGAGGGCGTTGTAAACCCCCCTAGCGCAATTACCCTACCTCATAAGTCCTTCTAGTGTTGCGATTGGTTCTGGTTTCCATTTTATCGCATCTAGGATCATTTGTAAACCGTCTATGAAGGTTTTTTGAAACTGTTTCTCATAGTCGATATAGTCATCCAACCCTAACTCGGCCGGCCAATAGTCAGGGAAAGCTATGATATCCGACTTAACAGGATTAGGCAACTTTAAGAAGCAGAGTCGTACCTTGTCTCCGCTTTTAATCATTTCGAGTTTATTATCTAATTTCTTATCTTGAGTATTCCAGTTGTATACACAGGCTGCGCGTACATGCATCGGGACTGCTACCTTACCACTTCCTTTATATAGTTGCTTAGTAACGGTCTGTTCATCATAGAACTTATCCAAGTTATTAACCGAACGAGGTGCCGAGATATCGGTAGGGTCTAAGGTAAAGAATTCCTCCTTAAACTCCAATAAGGAATCTTGTAGTTCCGACTCGGTACCACTCATAATGGTCGTAAACATCTTCTTAAACTGATCACGACAAACAGCTGGCGTCGAAGACTTAATAGCCTCAATACCCATCATTTTAAGTTTGGGTGGATTATAGGCTACACCCTCACTGTTATGTACATTAAGGATATATCGTTTCTTAGCTACCCATACCCCACGATCAGCAATAACCTCTCGATCCATAGCCATACGGTTCTCGAAGCAGGTATTCTCCTCAAACAGTTTTTGCATAGCCTTTTTAAACATAGGATCAAAATGCTCACGTGATGCCTTGTCAAGGAATGCAACCGGATCTTTGGGCTTATACTTATCCACGAATGGCTTCATGTTAACATAGAGCGAGTCAGTATCGATAGCTATAACGTAGTCGGCGTCGGTAGTATCCATAATCTTATTAAGTTCATTATTAATAGCCTTTTCGCACTGCTTGATCACCATTTGACCGGTAAGGGTAATACCCTCGGCGATTCGAAGATCGAAGTATCTAAACCAGCGATTAGAGATAGCTCCAAAGAGTGAGTTCATTAAGATCTTAATAGCCATTTGTTTATTCTCGGCCGTTGTGATCTCTTTCTCAATCTCCCGTGTTTTGTTCTTCTGATATTCATTCATCTTATCGAGCATCTGTTTCTTAACGATCTTACGTTCGTTATATAAAGACTTAACAAGACGTGGGAATGTACCCTCAAATGCGTTATTGTATAAAGAACCATTAGATGCCTGAGAGTATGACTCGGGAAGCTTACCTTCGACTATGTTCTCAGGTGACATGTTCCATTGAGCGATGATATTGGGGTATAGTGAAGCCAAGTCAAAACTAACTACCCATTCGTACATGTCAGGTTTAACGTCTTTTACAAATCCACCGGTAAAAGAGGTATCCATGTGTTTTAGTCTTTCCCGATCCTGCATCGCCGGGGCTACGATATTACGATTGGCTAGGTCTCGATAAACAAACGAATCCCAGATTGCGGTGGTACCCATAACATCGGCATAGTTAACCCCAGCTTTATAGGCTAGAACCAACGCTAGTCCCATCAATCCCATCTTGTCATCGATACGCTCGACCAGCTCAACGTCTTTAATGTTATAATCGATATACAATTGATGGTTTTCATTATATAGATTCCGAAGCGAACCATATTCTTCATAAGACAGTTTGCGTTCGCCTAACACTACGTTAGCAATATGGTCAAGCCGGTAGGATTCTTGAGCGCCATAACTATAACCAAACTTCTGAAAGAGGTCATAGTAATCCAACTGGGAGATACCCATCAGATGATATGCGTCCATATTCTTGTTTTTAAACTGGACTGCTTTATACCGAACTGAACCCCACGGAGAAAGCCGGTCAATCATCTTTTCGCCGAATAGACGTTGGACCCGGTTAATGATATAGGGTACGTCAAAGAATCGTATGTTCCAGCCGGTAACAACATCGGGAAAATCCCTCCGCCACCAATCTAACCATCGCAGGATCAGGTCTTGCTCGTCCGTACACTGCGTATACGACACTTTAAGTTCTTTATGAGGTGATAACGCGCTATCATACTCCTTTGTACCCCATACGTGATACACTCCAGAGCGAGAGGACTTACAACAGATAGCGGTAATTGGATGCAAAGCTTCTTCGGCATGAGGGAATCCATCTTCTGAATATACCTCAATATCGATATTAACCACATTAACCATAGACTGGTCGAAATGTATTTCGCCTGGATACTTATCGTGGATATATTGGGTAACCGGTCGTTCGCATCCGAAATAATTGAAGTTATCGATTCCGGATTTCTCTTTCGTCCATTCGTACATTCTACGAGGCGAATCGAACCATACCTCTTTAGCATGTTGACCGTCTAGAGTTTTCCAACCAGTTTCAGTTTGGGAAGGGGTGTATAGCCGAGGTTCGAACTCTTCTCGACGAGAGATAGGTTTACCATTATCGTCATAACCGCGATATGCTACTCGATTACCAACGACTTCAACAGAGGTATAAAATGCCATAATATATCCATTTCTAAAAAGTAGTGACCATTATATCATAAAAAAGGGGGTTTGTAAACCCCTAATTCTTGATTAATATGATATCAAAGGATGAAGTGCAGCGAGCGTTGTTTGATCTAACAGTTGCTCTTATGTCCAGATCGTATTTCTCAGGTAGCTTCATCGGTACCGTAAAGTCGTAATGATAAGCTCCGCCGACGCCCGAGACTTCGAAACTATGCTTAGTCAGGAAGGTTGTTTTACCTGGCACCCTAGTCTTAAAGTCAACGTGCGCATCCGCGTTCGCTTGTACTGTACATGAACCCCGATCGATATAAGCAGTGTATCCAGCAGGGACTGTGTATACAGCCATAAGGGTTTGGGCTTGATTGGGGTTAATGCGAGCTACTGTGGTACCACCGCGTTGGATCTCAATGGCACCGGTATTGGCATCGAAATCACCCTCGACCCAGGCTCGATAGCATCTTGCAAAGGTACTAATGGTTGTTACCGGGACTGTTGATGATATTACGATTTCTTCAGTGATTTCATTAAAATCTGAATCTAATCCTGTCAATGTAAGAGTAGCCCCATCATCTGCTATGTTGACGACAGGTATAGTAAGAGTTCCAGGTGTAAGCCATGCAGACCATGGATAAAGGGTATCGTTAACATCCCATATAGTACCAGTTGCACCGATAGACATTTCGAGGACTGCACCGAACTTGTGCACTGACGAAACCCCTCGTACTTGTCCACTTGCCAACCTGACTTGTTCTGCTAAAAAACTACTATCGAAATATCTATTAGACGCCATGGGAACTACTCTTGTTTTATATTATTTATGGTTATTCTTCGTTTTCATCGAACCCAATTGGTCCGCTTCTATAATCTTTACTAACTAATCCATCCTGGATCTCGAGCAATGCATCGATAGGAGCGCGTTCACTTGGATAGGTATCAACCTCAGTTTGAAAGTATCGAGCTCGACGTGCAGCAAGCAAGATCAAATCATGGCGACCTCCGACGGCTTCAGTACATTTATCCATATCAACTTGAGTGTGTCGACTTGTTTTTTCTCGCATAAGACTGAGCTCCATTGGAAAGACGGGGTGGGGTTTTTTTAGAGTGGACCCCAAACCACTATGATCCCAGGTAGGGAATTACTTGATCTCGAAGGTCTTAGCTTTCAGTTCTTCGGGAATCTCTTTCTCTAGGTAGACCGTTAGAATACCATTGAGATATACGATATCGTTTACTACAACATCATTAGCCAATATAAACTGGCGACTGAATTTACGAGTGCTGATACCCTTGTGAAGATGTAATTGCTCCGGATCGGGCGGAATTGTATTAGCGTCGATGCGAAGATTCCTTCCTTCCAACGTTACTAGTAAATCCTCTTTGGCGAACCCAGCAACTGCTAGTTCAATCTGATACTTCTCGCAGTTTCTCGTCTTCGATTTCATGATATTATATGGTGGATAATGTGGCTGATCTTTCGGTGCTCGACCGAGTAAATTCCAAAAATCCGGATCAAAAAATAGATCTGTCATGTTTAACTCCTTAGCTATTAAGCAAGTTTTATTGTTATGTACCAGATTATTCTGCGTACATTCTATTTATCATCCAAGGATGATTCTTCTATCAGGAACTTCGATTTTTACCTTCTTTTCAATATTTACCTCATAGTGATCCGTCAATGTTTCATCTGGATCAACCATAAAGGCAACATACTGTTTTGGTACAAACAAACCGTCGAATGCTTTCGAGTAAGGCATAAACATTTGAAAGTTTAAACCACCTTGCGGATCCGGGATTATGATTAACGCTTTACTTAACGTTACCCCCTCTTCGGTCTCTTCGACACGAGTGAGTAGTTCTTCGCCTGAATGTAATCGTACAATTTTAAGTTTCATAAAAGTTCCTGTTCATAGGTTTATCTGGGACTTAGCTCCAGACTATCGTATTATATATGTCACGCCAATCCAAGACTCGACGAGCCTTTCCTGTATAACCTGAATTGAAGTTATGGGCCATAAGGATACTATCCAATCCAAGCTCAACGCCCAGGTCGGCGTTAGACGGTTTATCCTCAATCCAAAAACATCCGCTGTCTTTATATGGGGCTAAAACATCGTCCTTAGCCGCTCCGGTATCCAGATAGGTATACGTTTCAAAAGCAGTTGGACCAAATAGTTCTATTAGGTTTTTAGTCCTTAAGTGTTGAGCATACGCGTCAGTACTTAGGGATGATATAGCACGGAAGATGTATCCATGTTCTTCGTGCAACTTACGCACATACTTGATAGCATTGCGCAAGGGGGGAAGTTTACGAATAGTAGCAGACTCATTAAACATTCGAATTAGACGCATTGACTCATCTTCTTCAATGCCGAACGCGGTTGCCATACAGTAAACATCATCACGGACTCTGGTATACCCGTGACGTTTTAGCCAATTCGTGTACGCGTACTCCCAATCTAAGAGCACACCATCGCAATCAACTAATATAACTTTATCTCTCATAACATAAATCTCCCATTTGTATAGGAGCATTATATCACAAAAAGGGGGGCTTTGTAAACCCCCCTAGGTGAAAATAGCCAAACTATTTTTGACCGATGTTATACTTCGGTAGAAGTTCCCAGTCATGTTTGTCTTTAAATGATATGATCTTGATTTGTCGGAGAGGCGCACGATCATCCGCAGCAAGTGAATCTACTATAGTGACTAATCCCCAATCTGATAACAAAGTAGCGATCGTGTTCCGACGCTGAACGTCATTCACAACAAGATTCGATACCTTCCCATCCAAAAGAAATAACTCTTTAAAGTGTACGATAAAATACCTTCCCTGTTTATGGAGGATATGACACGATTGAAAGAGTTTGTTATCTTTACGAGATGCTACCCCTATACGAGTTAACGTCTCTTTTACCTTTAAAAAATCATCTGGCTCATTCAGAGAGACCTCGAGCATGTTGCTCGGATCCCAGTTATATAAAATATCCATTAATATCACACCTCACGTAACGTTAAAAAAGGTCCAAAACCTGTTGGGCCTTTTCGTTACTATATCCGTACTTCTGTTTGATTTCTTCAATGCGGTCATCGTCTTTTGTGCGCTTAGGCCACTTAGAGAAGCGTTTCTTTTTACGTACTGTATTTATGAAAAAGTCAAACTTAAGTTCGTTATCGAGGAGGCTTAGATGATTCATCTCGTTTGCTAATAGAACACAGTCCTGGAAGTTACCAAGGGCTCTATTAACCATAAATGAATTATATCCATCCAATGGTAGGCGTTCTTTGCTATATGAGATAGCGTTTACATAATCAAATAATTTCACTATTCGTTATCCTTTGGTTTCTTTGGTCGGGTAAAGAGCATTGAGACAATTGCTTTGAACCAGAAAACAATTAACCAGATTGCCATAAATACCTTGATGATACCGTTCTCCTCTTATTTCCAACTCGCAGTCCCCATAATCTCAGTTAAACACGCAACGATATTCAATTCTCGGTCAGCCACAAATGCTGCTTTAAATTGATACTCCCCTAAGATCAAAATGATAGCTGGAACAGAGCTTGAATCTAGATACTCGGTAGCAGAATCATAGACCTTTCGAAAGATCACGCTACTATCTATATCACTATTATTTGCTACCCAACCTCTCATCTTGCTAAACTGTTTAGTCTTCAAGTGATCGATCAGTTGTTTAAAGTTTTCCTCACCTAGGTTAACTAATATTCCCGAGTCGATTTCACCTGATGAGGAATATCTCTGTAGTTCATTAATGATACGGCGGAAGTCCGGAAAGTACTTCTTGGTAAGGTTTGCGACCGCATCAGGGGAAAACTTGATATCCTCCTCGGTCAGGATATTCGTTACCCGTTTAAACAACGCCGTAGCTAGTTGAGGCTTCTCGTCTTTCGGTATACTAAAGTCATAGACTGAACACCGTGAGTGTAAAGGATCAATGATTCGGTTCTTAAAGTTACAAGTTAAGATAAAGCGGCAATTACCACTGAACTCTTCCATGAATCCACGAAGAGCGGGTTGGGTAGATTGGGGGTTGAGATAATCAGCCTCGTCCAATATAACTACTTTCAAACCTCCTTGTAAGGATACGGTCGAAGCAAAGTGTTTGATCTTACCTCTGAGAGTATCGATATTACCATCTTCTGATCCATTGACCATTAGATAGTCTAGATTCAATTGGTTACATAATGCTTTTGCTACCGTAGTCTTACCCACTCCTGCAGAACCAGTGAAAAGCATGTTGGGAACTTTGCCCGTCTTTACCATTGAGGTAAAAACGTCGGTTAGACCTTGTGGTAGGATTACTTCATCGATTGTAGCTGGTCGGTATTTCTCGACCCATAATTTCTCAGACATATATTTCACCTTTTACATAATGTTAATGGTTGTTAATCTTTTTGTTTGATATGCGTATATTATATCATAAAACGAGCTCGTTGTAAACCCCTTTCTTTCATAAATACACCCATGAGACCAAGCTCGGTCTTGAATGGATATAGGAGTATCGACTGTGCGTCGAGCTAGCGACAACGAATTTGCCGAACGACGGACAAATCAACGGCCGGTTGAAGTTCGGCCTAGTGACAACGAATTATATCAACGAAAGCGGGTTCACAATTTAATGAACGATCTGCATGCAGCCGTCGGTAAGATCGAGCGGCTGTCTGAACGTGATACTGCAGTTCGGGAGGAAATCAACAGAATCAATGCTGAGCTAATCCAGCTGAAAACCATGGTGCACGGTATGGATACCAACCAAGCTGCGCTTAACGTTAGTGTGCGACAACTCAACAGATTCTTTTGGTTTGTTGTCACCATTGCAATAACTGGGTTACTAGCAGTCCGCTTAGTACCCCCTATCGTATAAGCTCGATCGTACGATCGTCGATTGTACGATCGAGCTCTCTCTTTAAATTTAATACCGGAAGAAGACCATGGGATACATCGGCGTTGTTCAGCCGGGCGGAGTAAAAGCTATTCGTTGTGATGTTAGCGAATACCTTTCCGTGGGTGAAACCCTATATCGGTATTACCTCAACCAGAAGAAAGTAAATGCTCTGATTAGTATGGGACATGCCTTTTTGCTCGGCAGTGACCTTCGTAGTAGCACCTTCTATTGGCGCGATTACAAAATGCCTCTTGATTATGAGGTATTCGAAAACATTGGCGAGTATGAAACCCATATCGAGAATTCCGGTCCAATGTATTCATACTTGTTCGATGGTGGCGTTTGGTACGTTTACCACCAGGACGAATCTAAGTTTACCCCTATTGCGGATCTCTATCGAGAGTTTTAATAACTCTTCGACCCACGACGACTAGAAGGATAAGCCCCACAATACCACCACCAAAAACAGGAGCAGGTCCCGCTAGAAATGTAATCTCGGTGCTCACTGGTTCGGTTGGATTGGTGTCAGTGGTAGTTGTTAATGAGGGATAATATACTGTTTCGACATATTCCTTACATGCTGCAGTAACCCACATACTTACTTCGTTGTAACAGGCCTGCGGCCAATCTTTGGTCTGTGCAAAGCCACCTGTCGTTATAAACAAAAGTAGGAAGAAGATAGATTTTTTCATAAACTTATAGCTCGGGGTCATGAGTGTATACTATTTATATAAAACAGGGGGATAAAATATCCCCCAAAGTCTTCTTATTTTTATCTTATTTTTATTTAACTAAAGCTTCGTATAGATCTTCGATATCACTAACCTGACCTACTACTTCGCTTAGGTTTTGCTTGTGATAGATCACCGCTACCTTGCGCATGGTCGCTTTAGGAAGAGCAAAGTCATCCTGCATTCGATCCAAGACATCTTTCTGAAAGTCCTTTTCAGCTTCTGCGCGAGTAAGGGAATTAGAGAATTCTCTTAGGGCTTCTTGTACTTTTCGACGGTCTTCTGGGCTAGAAGGGATTGTCACGTTAGCCATATTTTATTTATCCTTATTGGTCGATTTAGTTGTTTATACGGTTTCTTGTGAGACGTCGTCTTGTGCGTCGTCTTGTGCGTCGCCTGGGACGTCGCCTTCATCGGGCGCATCGAGGGGTGCAGCCTCTGGGGATTGAGCCGCCGTAGCCGCTTCCGCAAATGCAACAAGACGTCCGCGAAGTTGTGCGACTTGGGTGATCTCAGAACCCTGGATGATGCCTCGCTTTACGCTCACGTCAATAAAGTTAACCATGCCAGTGATATCATTTAGTGTCAGATTCATTCCTTATTCTCCTAGTATTTCGATGTATGTTCAACTGCGATATAGTAAACCACATCTTCGTTTATAAATTTAGTTAGTACTTTGCCTGAGATAGCAACCTTGTAATCGTTCGGCATCATCTTCAGGTTATCTGTATTTAGGATAATTTTAAAGTCATCCTTCGTGTAATTTGCATTAAGTTCAAGTGTAGAACTGTTTGAGGTTTTATCTTTTAGATCAGTTATGGTTAAGGTGATCCACCCTTCCTTCCCAGGTTCGATAACTAGGTCCCTTGTCCCTAGAGTCTGCGAGGCCTTTCGTATAGCGGCTAGATCCGCGCCGCAAAGATCAAATGTGATATCCTCCTTAGGCATACTTAGATCACCAGCCGGTTTAGTTAATTGGCTAGGATCGGTGAAGAAAAACTTAAACCTCTGTTTAGAACCTTCGCCTGAGACGTTAACGTACTTATCCTGGATATCCAGAACAGGTTCATCGAACATCGAGATCACACCCAAGAATTGATTCAATTCATGGATACCGAAGGTCTTAGGTATAGATTCGAGGATATTAGCTTCGGCCAATACGTTCTTAATCTCAGAGATCGTACGAATCCGTGATCCCTCTTCGAATACTATACTTGGGTTAATCGTTGCGAAGTTTTTTAACAGACTTACTGTTTTTTGGTTCAGCTTCATTTCGTTCGAGCTCCATAATAAACATTAAACTAGCAATAGAGTGGGCAAGATGAGGTAATCCGGACTCAGGGTCCTGGGATTCACCTTGCATATAAGCAGAAAAGTGTCGCATTGCCGCGGCTTGATAGCGATGTTTCTCTATCTTTAGCCAGTTATGCCGATCATACTTTGCTGCGCCATAGGTCAAGACCTGTACAACCTCGTCCGTTGCATTAAATGGCAATAACGAGTAATCTGGTTTACCTTGATCGTACTTTTTTCCTTTAGACATATAATTATACCATAGTTTAGATAAGATGTAAATCCCCCCACGAATAAAATAATCCACGATATCCGCAGTTTCTTATGCTGTCGATATTCGCGGGAGTGGATAATAGAACCACCCTGCAATCGCGCAGTCCTTCATAGTGATAGCACACTTCAACATCTAAAGCGGCTGCAACCTTTGCAGCTTTAGAGCTATTCACTTTAATAACTAGATTCAGCCCATTTGTTATCCCATCTAAGATGAGGTCTTTATCGGGCATATCGTCGAAGACAATCCCGACTTTAAAGTCAGGAAAGTCCTCATCGATATATGGTAGGTGTCGGAGCTCCTCCAAGAGAGAATAAGAGAGAGACGAGGAGGCTCCGACGAAGCTTTTAGGGTCCATTATTATACGGTTCCAGATGCAATGGGGGAAGAATGGATGGACTCACCAATGGACGAATCCAAATCTTTTTCTGGCTCTAATATAACTTCGTTATCGACCTTAGTGTATAGGTCCAAAAACACATCTCGTGTTTCATCATCAAAACGATTGATGCAAAGTCTGATAGCCTTCATTTTATCATTAAAAACGTCATAGGTTTTAGAGATGTGGATAAGGCGACGAGTCGAAATCACTTCGTCGATTGCCTCATCGTAGTACGTCTTACGAACTACGTTAGCCCATTCGACCAACTTATGTAAGAAGAGCTTATCTTGGGTCTTAGAGATAGCGCCAAGAATACGTCGCTCGATAGCTTCAGTAGGAAACGTCTGATCAACGGTGATAGGGAAACGCTCAAGGAACGCCTCATCCAAAATTCCAGCAGCGCTGAATTTACCAGATTCACTTCCGCGACCTTTTGTATTGGCGGTTGCGATGATAGTAAACCCAGGGGCTGGGGTAATAACCTGTCCAGTCTTTTTAAGAAGGACTGGTTTTCCTTCCATGATACCCTGAAGACACATAAGCTTGTTTGTTCCTCGATCGAGCTCATCGATCAATAACACCGCGCCAGCCTCCATCGCTTTGATAACTGGGCCTTTAAAGAATACTGTATTACCGTCGATCAGACGGAAACCACCAATCAAATCGTCTTCGTCTGTTTCAGGTGTAATCTGAACGCGGACGAATTCACGCTTAGATTTTGCTGCCGCTTGTTCAACCATTACGGTTTTACCATTACCAGATTCACCGGTAATGAACGCGGGGAAGAATTCGCCCGAAGAGACCAGTTGCTTGATATCAGCAAAGTTACCCCAAGGGATATAGTTCTTATCAACAGGTGGGACATAAGAATCTTCGTTGATAATAGAACCAACCATACCCGCTTGTTGAATCAAAGGAGTAGGGGTTTCGGTTGTCGACGTCGACGCTGATACTGCCGAAACGATGTACTTACCAAAACCTGCTTTCTTAAGCTCGGTTTCGCAAAGGCGCTTAATATGGCCTTTCAAATAGCCTTCGCTCAAAAGGATCGTGTCGATCTCTTTGCGGCTGAAGAATGGATTAACCGAACCGGCTTGAACCAGCTTCTCGATCATCTCAGCGGGGAAAAATTTACTCATAATATACTCTCTCTCTCAATTTAGCTTTTATTTAATATACGAGTATTATATCACAAAACGGGGGCTTTGTAAACCCCCTAAACGAACTATTTTCAAGTTATTTTCAATTAAGCTACCATCTTACCAAATTCTGAGAAGATCAAACGGTTGGTCTTCTTGGCCTTCATGAACTTAGTGAACTGCTTCTTAAGTTGTTGCTTAGAGATATCGTCTTCAACCTCAAACTCATCATCTTCGCCTGATACAGGTCTCATGAGATATAAGATATCCATAATATTGCCAACTGGGATAGCGGCATATCCATTCTTACGAAATCCATTCTTGATCGCCTGCTGTGCCACGTTGTCTCCGTAAAACCCTACCAACCTTGAGTAGTAGCTATAAGCTGGGCTAACAGAAGGAGTCATATGGAATCCAAAGATTCTAACCCCAACGCTAGATTTAAGGGACTTATAAATCTCTGAAGTAGCTCGTTTAGCGTAACCGCCATATCCTGGAACGTTGACTACAGATTTACCGGTGTTAACTTTAAAGACCGCTGTACCTTCGGCGATACCAGATTTGGCCCAATTTCCATCGTTAACTCCACCTAACTTATAGTCTACAGAATGTGAATCACCATCAGTAAGAACAAATAGATTCATAATCTGAACACGGGTGGACTTTTGAAATGCAGGGATTAAACGGTGCATTGCAAAAAGCGAAAGATCCAATGGGGTAGCACCTAAGGTAATTACCTTATTTGCAGCATTTAAGATCGGACCTTTGTAACCGTAATTGCTATCAAAGCTAGTCAATTGGATTAAGAAGTTTGCCATTTTCTCAAAATCAGACTTACGTTGTTTGCCATTAAACAAATCGTATAAACGAAGGCCAGAATGATCAATAACATCATAATCAGCAAATCGTTCATGAGCTCTTTCTTTTTGCTCGGCGGTTGAGTATTGATCTCCAAGAGATCTTGAGGTGAAACCATAAACCTGGAATGGGATGTTCACCTGACGACAGAACATAGCCAATTGAATAGCGTTCTTGATTGTTCCGTCAAAGATATCCATCATCGAGGCAGAGAAATCTACCAATACCATTAAACCGTGATTCTTGCCATCGGCCAACGTAGTTACCTGACGGAAGATTTCATCATTGTACTTGTAGCTATGAAGCTTAGTTGTATCTAGTGTACCTTTAGTCGATGAACGAGCTCGCGCATGGCGATCAGCTGAACGACGAAGTTCAAACTCTTTTACCATGTGGTTTACTGCTTTACGAGCGCCGGGAAGAAAGGCTTTATAGTTGTTTGGATTTTTATCATCGAGACTAGTAGAAGCATCGATTTTCTCAATGATTGATTTGTAATCTGCAACGCAATCGTTATTCCATACGTCTAACTTTGGAATGTTTAATACGTGGGTCTTTTTACCGTGTTGTAGACTGTCTTCGATCAGATCTGTCTCATTTGCACGGAAGTGCTCGTCAGTCTCTGATACGAATGGGTCATTCTCGATCTCTGCCGCGACGTCTTCAAGTTGATCATCTTCAAGTTGATCATCGCCAGAAGCTATTGATTCTGATTCTTCTTCAGAATCATCCTCTTCCTCGCTTGAGGTATCTCCTTCTTCGGATGAACCTTCGTCACCATCATCGAATTCAGACTCACCGAATTCAGACTCATCGGTTTCTTCCTCGTCGTCACCTGCCGATTGAACTGGCTGAGATTCTTCTTGATCAGATTCTCCGTTTCCGTCCGAAGGGGATAAAGTAGTAACGGCGTTGTTGATGATCTCATTAGAGTCTAGAAAAGCTTTGATATCATTACAAAGGTCAATAACCTGTTCCCAGGTTGTAATTGCTTCAGAACGATCTACGAAAACCTTCTCTTCATCGCTGAATGATACAGGAACGAGATCTCGTAACTTAGCATTGATATTCAAGCGATCGAGGAATCCGTATGAGGCGATATCGCGATCTTTAGTACCAAAGAAATTGTTATCGAATAGGTTCTTGTAACCAAGTTTAAAACAACGTACTAAACCTGGATAAAGAGATTGAACAAGACGTTCGATTCGAACATCTTCAATGATGTTCAATAAGACTGGTGGTAAGCCCTCTATCTCAATTCCGTGTTTCCATCCTGAGATAGGAGTAAAGAGTGCGTGACCAACTTCATGACCTGTCATTAGGTCATAAGTGTTTTTATCTGCAGTTTTGAAAACTGGAAGGCGTAGGATTCTTTTCACTGGATCGAAAGAAGCCGTTGGATATGAGCCATAGACAACTTCTAGATTTTCAGAAGCCATTAACTTAGCTAATGAGGTGTTGTGCGAGGCTTTCAAATATGACATAATGTATCTCTTCCTATTTAATATGGGATCATTATATCACAAAAAGGGGGGCTTTGTAAACCCCCCTAGGCGACTTTTTTCAAGTTATTTTCAATTAATTAGCATTTAGTCCAACCACAGCTTGAACAGACTACACACCCTTCTTGGAAGTGTAACCCGTTCCCGCATTCTTGACAGGACTCATTATCGACCTTCTCACCGTCTTTAATGAACGTGCCTAGGTATTTCTTAATATGAAATAGGAAGGAACCAACAATGATATCGACCTCTTCTAACGCATTAACGACGTTCTTAACAAGAACCCCATGCCTCAGATTGAAGGATATCGCTCGAGCTAATTTATCAGGGTTCGAATCATTCTCGATCTTCGCTCGAACAGCTTTAATATGTTCAGGCTTGATACCCTTGGTTTCCGCAAGTACTAACAGTTTCTCGGTTGCCTCTTCGGTCGATGCGGTTGGCTCACGGTTGTTAGTCTTAACAAACATTGCAAACGGTCGAGAGTTATCAGTATCCCAGAAGTTCACGGTTAGGTACCATTTCTTCTTCTCGGCGCGGAACGTCTTAATCATTGCCGGAGCGGAATCTGGTAGTTTAACGTCATCCATAATGATCTCTTCCTCGCCCTTATCCATTGCGGAAAGAACCGAAGTCATTGTACCAGATCGATAGCTTGTTAACCCCTTGATATAACCAGTCTTGTATGCTTCAAGATAAAGGTCCTCGAACTCAGCAAAACTATACTCATAAGGAAGGTTAACGGTTTTAGAGATAGCTGAATCAACATACTTTGCCCAACCCTTTAGGTCGTTAACGTGGTCCTGGACTGTTAGGTCTTCAGTGCTTTTTAGCCATGCCGCATTCTTTCGATAGAAGCCTTTTTCCTTAGCATAGCGAACTCCATAGTCCATACACTGAACTTCTTTAGTTAGTCCACGGCTGCGATCGATTTTGTAAACCGTTCCATTATACTCGCCTCGAAGAATGTCCTCGTCGCCTTCCTTAACCATCTTAAACATTGAGGTCTCGACGAACTCACCTTCGTGCCACTTAGGTGTTAGGTGAGCAATCTCATCCGGCGTTTCACCGATTGAAGCGGTTCGAATATATTCAGGGAGGAATACTGGTTCGATACCACCTGAAACCATGTTAGCATAAATTCCGGTGTTACCAGTTGGTTGGATCGACAAACAAGCCGAATTTCGAATACCGGTGGTTCTTAGTTTTTCCATGTACTTTGGAGATAAACCTAAACCTGTAATGAAAGGGGATTCCGCATGCTTTTTAGGATCGCAGTATTTGAACATACCCTTTTCTTCAGCCAGATCTATACTGGTTTCATAGACGGTTCGAGCATAGATTTTAACAAGCTCATCTTGGAGAGATAGAGCTTCATCACTACCGAAACGCATTTGAAGCATCATCAATAATGATCCCCAACCCATTAAACCTACACCGATACGTCGCTTATTCTCCATCGAATTTTTGTATTCTGGTAATGGAGCTACCGAATAGCTATTGACGTTATCTAAGAAACGAGTCGCAACCTTTAGGTATTTCTTAAATTTGGCAAAGTCGAATTCGCCTTCTTCGGTTACGAATTGGGTTAAGTTAATAGATGACAAACAACATACACCCGCCGGCGCAAGGGTCTGTTCACCGCAAGGATTGGTCGCAAAGATCTTCTCAAAGTATTTTAGAGGGTTGAAATAGTTCGCGCGATCGAGCCAGAGAATCCCAGGCTCAGCACGGTTATATGTGCTTTGCATGACCAGATCCCACATGTGAAGGACCGGAATCGTTCGATATTCGTTAACCGTGTATCCATTCCCTTCCCACTTAAGGATATCACCATCCCACTCTTTGTCATACTTAGGGTGTTTAGTATCAGGGAATTTGAAGGTCCAGCTGTATTGCTCATCGGCCATTTCTCGGGTATTTTCCGGATCCGATAGGTAATCCTTAGCGGCAATAACCTTTTCCATGAATTCATCTGTGCAGTTCACCGACATATTAAACTTGGATAATCGGCCGGGGGTTTGCTTAGCTGTAATGAACTCGATAATATCAGGATGCCAAACGTCCATCACACCCATCATAGCACCCTTCCGGATAGCTTTTTTAGCATCGGAGCGCGATGGGGCTAAGCCTGAGCCAGAAGTTACGATCTCCGATCCTTTATCAAACCCCTCCATAAATTTAACAGCACCAGGACTATCAACACCAACCCCATGAATGAAGGTTCCTCGCGGTCGGATATAACTGAAGTTCTCACCCCACCCACCCTCGGATTTTAGCGTCAATTGCTGCTTCAATTGGTTGTTAGCGATCCCTTCAATAGAGTCCAGGTTACCAGGAGTTCGGGGGGCAACAAAACAGTTAATAAGAGTAGTGCCTTTCCATTCCGTTCCTGCATTAGAAATGATCCTGCCGCCAGGGACGACTTTAAAGTCTGAAAGCATATCATAAAAACGCTTTTTCCATAGACTAGGATTCTCCTCAACACTTGCCATAGCATCAGCGACCCGCCGGAACGTGTCCTCGATGGTATGATCATGTTTATCTCGATATTTTGTCTCCCACACTTCCTGTGAGAATGCGTCTTTAAACATTAATTATCCCCATTGTTATTTTCTTTGCTTATCCCAACTTCCGTCACACGTCTTCTTAGATCGCTCGTCGAGAATCGGTGGCTCCGTTTGTTAAAATAAAGTTGAATGTTCTTTGCCTTACATATATCTCTACCGGTGAAATCCATTTCTCTATATTCTTCCCCAAGAATGCGAACATCGATCTGACGCATACTCAATATATCTTCAAGATCTGACTCATGCATGTACGGTATAATCTCGTCAACAAACCTTACCGCTTCAAGCTGGGTATATCGTTCCACAATACTTTGTACCGGTTTATTCTTTTCGGGACGATCGAGGGTTGGATCTATTTGTAAAGCACAGATCAAGTAATCGCAATACGTTTTCGCTTCACGAAGCATTACGATATGCCCAGCATGTAAAAGGTCAAATGTCGAAGCAGTTATACCAACAATCATATTAATTACTTATTTTTATCAAACCACATGTCAAAATCTTTGTTACCATGTTCACCAGGTTCACGATTTTTCCAATCACGGATATGATGACGTAGATCTTTCATATTCGCGGTTAGAAGCTCGGTGCACCGATCACAAAAGTGTAACCGGTTCTCATGGTGATGACCTTTTGCAAGAATGACACTGCAGCCGTTACAGACCAGAGCGCCGTTACCATTATTGAATCTTACGTCAGCGTATCTATACATGTTATGTACCTCGTATTCCCCAACATGTCATCTGAAACCCGCCGTTTTTCATTGAAATATTATAGGCCTCATGATATCTACCGATCA
>ERZ767114.562-NODE-562-length-19767-cov-3.725343_pt1 | contig 19767 bp, 17 predicted proteins | sample MGYA00374952_ERZ767114 | MGnify/ENA primary metagenome ERZ767114 (study PRJEB28939, sample SAMN06267156) | marine metagenome | isolation source: Columbia River Estuary | place: USA:Columbia River Estuary, USA | collected 2012-05-05 ...
TATAGCTCACAAAGGGACTAGATTAAGTGCTTCTAATGCTACAGCCGCTAACTTGGCAGATGCGTTTGACATCAGACTAATGAGTAGTGCAGATTCTTTTGCTTCATTAGGTAACAATTTGTCAACATCTTCTAACTGGACATCTACAGGCTCTAGAATGGATAGAGCTGTCACAGGAAACCTTACTATTGGTGGTCGAGCTGGAAATAGAAACTTCCACGGTAAAATTGCTTCTATGGTTATTACAACGCTGAAGCTAAACGACACAATGCCTGTTGATGCTGAAGCCAAAATGATGATTACAGACCCTAAGAAGTGGATAGATGACTATAAGTGGGGCGCAAGCGAGACTTACAGAAGGTCTCACCTGTCCACCAATGCTACTGGCTTCTCAACCTACTCTAGCTACGCCTACACCTCAACACAAGTATGGTTGATGGGTGACGGTGGTCAAGATTCTTATGCTAATGGCATTAGAAGTGAAGTGATGAACTTTGACCAGAACAATGTCAAGCTACAGCTTAACAGCATGGTATCTAATGACTTTGAGACCGTAACTATACCGGGTCTTACATAAAACAACAGGGGTACACTCGTGCCCCTTTCAATTTAACCAAAAGATAAGGAGATTAACATGGCACTTATTAAGGGCGATAACTCCTATGTTACATTAGCAGAAGCAAACGCTTACTTCAACGATCGATTAGATTCTGAAGCATGGTTTGTATCTACTGCTCAATGTACAAAAGCTTTAATCGCTGCCACCTCTATGCTCGATCAGCAAGATTGGGAAGGGTTGGCTTCTACTCCTGATGGCGCTTTGTCTTGGCCCCGATCAGGTTTCTGGATTGACAGTTCTCGAAGAGCTAGGTTAGGCTTCTCTGCTTACACCTTCGTAACCTCTGCGGAAACTGAACAATCTTTAGGCCGAGATATTAGGCTACTCAGGAAGGCAACATATGAGCTTGCGCTTCATTTGTTGACCAACAAAGACATTCTTAACGGCTCCGACAGCGTTAAATCAATTGAAGCAGGTTCTTTGAAACTAACAGATATTAGAGCTGTGTCTCTGATACCACGACGGATTCGAAAGATAATTGCTGATATGACCAAGAACAAAAGGTTTAATAGTTTAGGGGGATTCTAAATGTCGTATTCTAATTTAATATCCTCTTCTGTTGATACAGCTTTTTCGGCCTTAGGTGACTTAGTACAACAAGCTACACTTACTAATTCTTCTAATGAAAGCTATACATTCCCTGAAGTAGACGGCTTTGGCAATCTAATATCAGGAGGAAGTACAACGGCTACAACTACTACGTCCGTAGATGTTAACGTAATAGTTGAAGAAACAAAACTGGAAACAAACAAAGAGGGTGTGTCCGTGACATTAAAAACCCTTCTTGTTAAAAGTTCGGATATCCTAGACCCTAGTGTTTATGATACTCTAACCTTTGATTCAAAAACTCATACCATTGTTTCTTATACACGAGATATGGCAATGTTACAACTTGTTGTGACGGAGGTATAACTGATGTCTAAATATAACAAGGTTCAACTGGACTTAGAATCCGTATTTTCCACAACTGCTTGGAAGGCAGAAAGCATTCCAGCATTCCCCGGTAACTTTGAAGGGGACATAGGAGCTACAGAGTTTGTTAAACTCGAAATACTCCCTAGTGGAACAATAGAATCATTCGGACACTTCTCTGGAATAGAAGGTCAAGTGATTATTCAGGTATACGTATCTGCGGGTAAAGGTATGACTAGATTATTAGCTGTTGCTGATATTCTAGATAACTATTTTCAAGCTCAAAAGTTTGTAAATGGGACAAGCACTGGTTCTAGTGCATTAAACGTAATAGGGAAAGACTCGGCTAATCCCGCACTTTTCCGAGCTGACTATACTGTTAGCTTTTCACTTTTTAACTAATTCATAAGGAATTACAAAATGGCTCATATTTCAAGTCTATCTGCTGGTAAGTTCACTTCTTTGGCTTATCGCGAAAACCCTTCACTGGGTGACACTCCAATCACTACTGCTTCTTCTGTTTCAGCGATCGCTAGCTACTTTGCTACTGCTCCTGCTAACAACCTAGCTACTTCTAAAGAAACTACTGCTGTTGCAGTTAGTGCTTCTGGTTCTTTCGTAGAGCAGCCTGCTCCTAAAGGTGTTGGTCAAGTACGTGAGTTCCCTTCCTTGGGTACTCCTGCAAACATCGTAAACGTTCCTGTTTATGGTCAAGCTTCTTCTAGCCAGATCGCTGGTCAGTCTGACGCTCCTTCTTTGGACTTCACTGTTAACTATATCCCAAGCGAGCACGGTGCTCTTGACACTCTACGTAAGAACGCTACTCCTTTGGTTTTCCGTGTACGTATCTCTGATTCTGAACTGACTATCAGCAACACTATTGCTGTAGCTTCTGTTAAGAACGAGTTCAACGATTTTTACTTCCTAGGTAAAATCGCTTCTATGGAAATCACTCCCGGTCTGACTGATAGCAACCAAGCTACTATGTCTTTGACTGTTGAAGGCGACTTCATCGGACCAATCTCTTTGGTTGATGCTTCTTCTTCACCTTCAACTAGCCCCGGTGTTTACGAAGCTCTGTAAGATTAGCTTCTATGTTACAATGGAAGGGTACTTCGGTGCCCTTCTATCTCATACTAAATAAGGAACATACTATGGACAATAATGAAAAACCATTTGATCGTGCTTTTGTATTAGGAGTTACTACTCGTAATATTCACAAAGACATTGATTTCAGTATACGCCGAACTTTTGAACGTTTTAAAGACTTTGAGTCTGGTTCAGAAAAGCATAAAGAAGTCTTTGAGACTCTCGGCGCACTACATAAAATGCATACCCTAATCGAAGAATTTGAAGAAAATAACAAACATCTATTTAACCCAGAAGGAAAGAAATAATGAAAAAGTTTATTGGTAAGAAACTAACTAAGAAAGTAAAATTCATGGATGGCGAAGTGGAAGTACGTGTACTGACCGTTGGCGACATTCGATCAATCGAAAACAAATCAAAAGAAATGGGCGATGAAGCAGATCAGTTAGAAATTTTGCGATTCGTTCTAAGACTGGCAGTTGTTGATGCAGAAGAACTAACAGACGAAGATTTTGACGGATTCCCTGTAAGTGAACTGACTAACCTGTCTGAAGGCATCATGGGACTTTCCCAAGGTGGAGCTGAAGCGGGAAACGCTTAAGCCCTGAAGATTTATTCTTGTATGATTTAGCGTTTCATCTAGGTATGCCTATGTATCAACTCCTAGATGAAATGCCTCAAGAAGAATTAGTTATGTGGGGTAAATACCTTGAAGCAAGACCAATCGGTTGGAGAGAGGATAACCGAGCAGGCCTTATTATGCAATCTCAAGGTGCAAAAGTAAAACCCGAAAAGATATTCCCTGCTTTAAGCCAACTCTATAAGTGGGAAGGTGAAAAGTCAGACGAAGAAGCTTCTGTATCTTCTTTGAAAAGATCTCCATTTGGTGCGTTATTAACCCAAGCACTGGGAGGTAAAAATGGCAAGTAAGATATCGATACAACTAAAAGGCGCAGATAGAGAGTTAGCTAAAATAGAAAGCGAAGTAATAGAATTAACTAACAAAGCTCTAAGGATAAGCGCTCTACAAGCAAAGGCTGAATTACAAATGAGAACCCCTGTTTTAACAGGTAGAGCTAGAGGTTCTTGGAATTTAAGCCCAACCCCCAATAATATGAGGGATGCTAAACTAAGTGTAGGTAGTGCTTTTACTATATTACCACCACCAAGTAACAAAAAATTTGATACTCTGTATCTAACAAATGGAGTACCTTATATTCAAGATTTGAATATGGGTAATTCTTCCCAAGCACCTGCTCGTTTTATTGAGGGCACAGTGTTTAAGTACTTCAAACCTACAGGTGTTGCAGTTAATGTAATACCTTAAAACCAGCCCTTGATGGCATTGATGCTATCAGTGTTAACAAGGGCTTTTTAACTCAACTATAGGAGATACCGTTTTGGCTATTGAATTAAAAGTAAAGTCAGACTCCAGACAGGCGCAAGCAGATTTGCGCAAGTTGAACCAATCGGTAGAGAATATAGACAAGACAACTAAGGATTCCGTGCGAGGTTTAAAACGACTCGCTATTGGAGCAGCGGCGGCATTCGCAGCGATAGGTGCAGGTTCTGCAATCACAAATGTGACTGATTCTTATCGTAGGTTAGAAGCGCGTATTGCTTTGACAAATAAAAATTTGAATGATCAAGTATTCGCTTTTAAAGAAATAAATAAGATTGCTTTAGAGACAAGAAGTAATCAAGAAAGTTTAGCAGACCTTTACTCTCGAATTGGTCGTGCTACTAGACAGTTAGGTGTTGAACAAAAGACTGTTATTAAAGTAACAAGATCTATCGCGCAAGCAATTACCATCTCGGGTTCTTCTGCTGAATCTGCTAACTCAGCTATTGTCCAGCTAGGTCAGGGTCTTGCAGCTGGTGCATTGCGTGGACAGGAACTTAACTCTGTAATGGAGCAGACCCCTGCTGTAGCTCAGGCTATTGCGAGAGGTATGGGTATTACAATTGGTGACCTTAGACAATTTGCTAACGAAGGTAAACTTAGCGCACAAGCGGTTATTGATGCTTTGGCAGGTCAATCAGATGCTATTGACAAAGAGTTTGCTAGAGTACCAGTAACCTTTGCTCAGTCCTTGCTAGTATTAAGTACTGGTGTAGGTCGTGTAGTTAATGAAGTAGACCAAGTACTAGGAGCTACTGGAGCAGCAACAAGAGGTTTCCAAAACTTAGGTATAAATCTAAATGCTAGCGCTGTAGGTATTGGTGCTAGTGTACAATCTACAATAGATGATTTTAATAGATTTAGAGAAGTAGTTAGCCCTTTATTTTCTTCTATAGGAGAATTAGGTCAAGCTTTCGCTTACTTAGGTACAACAATAATAGACACACTAGTACCAGATGCTGTACTAGATGTATTTGAAGATTTAATAGATTATATATCAGACACAAAAGTAGGACTCAAGCAAGTAGAGTCAGTAGTAGATGTAGTATCATCCTCTATTCGCAGACTAGCAAGAGGTGTTGTAGCGGCTAGTGATGCTTTAAACAGCATGGGTGGTAATATTGACATTCTTGATAGGTTTAGAGACTTAAACAGAGATGTTGCTAAAGTAACCTCTGATTTACTTAAGAATGGTTTAGATAATGTAAAGAAATTTGGACAAGAAGTAAAAGATACTTTCTATGATATATGGAAAGCTGTTGTAGGTAACTCTTATTGGCCTGACACTATTAATGGTGTGGTTGATTATACAGATAAAATACAACCCGCTTTAGATCGTCTTAGAGATTTTGCTTCTAACGTAAAAGATGCTTTTTATAACATAGAAAGCGCTGTAATGTTTACGATGTCAAGAATAATTGCTATTTTCTCTGGTTTTGCTGGTTTAGTATTAGGTGCTTTAGGTGCTCTTAATGTATTTGAACAAGGATCAAATAAGTCCTTGATTAATGTACAAGGTATGTACGATGCACTAACTGATAAAGTAAAAGAGCTTAAGAATGAAATAGGTGGTTTAAAAGGTCTTAAAGATATATTTGGTAATGTCTTAAAAGAAGCTAGATCTATATTTGACTCTATTGTTAGCAATGTACAAATGGGTCTCTCTGTTGGTTTAGGGGTGATCATTAGTTATTTGAAGTTTGGTTTTGCTGGCGTAATTGCTGGTGCAGCCTTAATTTTCACTACTAGCTTTTCAGACTCTATAGATGATGTACTTTCTAACTTTGGGACTAGTATTTCTGGAGTTGTTAGGCAACTTGGAGAATCAGGCGGTCAAATTGGTGCAGCTATTGCAGCTAGTATCCCTATGTTAATAGGTTTATTTGCTGATGTAGCAAGAGGTTTTGTAGATGGTTTTTTAAGTTCCATACCTTTAGTTGGTGGTCTTCTTTCTAATTTAGTATTAGGAATAGATAGCTTATTCTTAAACTTAGCATCTGCTTATGTCGGTGGATACATGGTTTTCTTTTTGTTTGGAAAAGCAAAATTAGCTGGAATCTTAACTGCTTTAACTACTGTTAAAAATGCAATAATGAGTTTAACTTTAGGTACACAAGTTGCTTCTTCTGGTGGTATGATCTCTAATTTCTTATTTGGATCAGCTGGCGTTAATGGTGGAGCTGCAACTCTTGGTTTGTTAGCTAAAATAAGAACAGGTGTTATATCAGCTTATACTGCAATAGCAGCTGGTAATGTTGTCACTGGCGCAAGTATAACTGCTATGTTAGCTACTGTTCAATTTGGTATTGGTGTAGTATTAGCTAGAACTACTGCTGCTATTACTGGAATGTTTGCTATGTTTACTGGAGCTGTATCAGGTGCTCTTGGTTTGATAAGCAGAGCTTTGCTAGGTCCAGCAGGCGTAAGTGGTTTAATAGCTCTTATAAGTAGAATAGGTGCAACTCTAGGTACTCGTTTAAGTACTATTTTTATGAGTAGATCTGGAGGTAGAGGTGGTTTAATAAGAAGAGCAATGTTTGGTGCCGCTGGTGCTGCTGCTTTATTGCTTTCTGTAAACACCTTTGCAGACGATAGTTCTTCTAGTTTAACTAGTACTTTCGCTACTGTTGCCGAAGTAGGTTTAATAGGTGCTATGATTTTTGGTGCAGCTGGTATTGGTGCAGCTTTAAGTGTCATAGGTACTGCTCTTGCTGCTATTAGTGCTAAAATTATAGCCATGATGTCAGTTCTACTTGTACACCCTGTTTTCTTAGCGATAACAGCTGTTGTTGCAGGTGGTACACTAGGTCTCTATTTGTTTGGTTCTGGAAATACTTTTGAATCTAGATTAGACAATAGTATTCTTAGGTTAGCTGAAATGGTAGGTCTTGCTGACGAACTAGTAGATCAAGGTACTCGTATCGATTTGTTAAATAGAATTGGTGACGTAGAGATACCAGACAATCGTGTTAATAAGGGCTTTGGTGATATAGCTAAAAGCAGTGCTGATCTGTTTAGTAATCAAAGAATGACTACTCTTAACGATTCAGAGTTTACTCAGTTGTTACCTCTTTTCTTAGAACAACAAAGAGCTAATGATGACTTAATTGATATTCAACAGACTGGTAACTTTGTATTAGATGATCAATTAAAAGCACAAAGAAGACTTGTAAATTCTAACGAAAGAATAGTTGCAGCTACTAAGCAAATTGGTCAAGACAGAGTACTTACAGCTGAACAATTCTTAGGTGATAAAGAAAGCAGAGAAGATTCTGGAGTTAAATCAGAATTATCTAGCTTCTTTTCTAAAGAAGGCTTTGTCGCATTTTCTAGGAGTATATCTGATACTATTGGAGTTACTGATTCTAAGGTTACAGAGTTATACTTAGAAAATAATAGACTTGAACAGGGTCAAATATCTTTGGCTACTTCTCAGATAGTAGAACAAGGCACTGTTGAGTTAAAGAGATTAGCTAAACAGTATGATGTAGATATCCCTCAAACTTTCTTGAAGAACCTAGGTGATACAGTTGAAAGATCTAAGTTCCAAGAGTCTTTAGGCGATGACTCAGATATATCTGAAGTTTTAGATATTGATACAAAGTTTAGACTGATATTCCAGCAAGCACTAAGACTTCTTAACATGAAGGGCTTTACTTCTAAACTGCAAACAGCATTTCGTGAAGCAGGCGTAGAAGTGGAAAAGTTAGCTATAGACTTAATGCCTCCCGGTGTTCGTAGTCGTTTCCAAACCTTAATAAATAACATGGAAAATGCACGAGCTGAACTTTCGGATGCAGGTGTAAAAGATCTTGCTGAAAGAACTAAAGAGTTTGTTAAAGCTAAAGCAGAACTTGTAAAAGCTTCTGCTGATACTGGTTCTTCGTCTAACAGGCTAAATACTAGACTTTCAGGTGCTGGTATAGACTCTCGTGTTTCTAACATAGAGTTTGGTAACTTTAGTGCTGACGACTTAGCAGGTGTTAACGAACATTTTACTGCTATTGTTGATCTGCAAACAGACATTGATCTTTTAAATGGTAATGATTTAGAAACTGAAAAGTTAAAACTTGCACAAATAGAAAGAAGAAGAGATGCCCTAGAAAACATACTTAATCTTAATAAAGGTATTTCTAGTGCTATTTCAGACTCTAATATTTCTCAGCAAGCTTTAAGCAGGTTAACTGATAACCAGTTAAATAATGTGATAAGTCATGAAAACACTATAACTAGTCTAAAAGCACAACAAGAACTGTTAGGTAAAGATGAAATAGCTCGCTACAAAGAAATTAATAATCTTATTGATATTCAAGAAAAGCGGATACTTAAGATTATAGATGGTAGTGCTAGTATTTCTGATAAAGTAGCAAACTTGTCTAACATTAATGTTAACTTAGATGTTGACTCTTTCTCAAAAAGAAGTGAGTTTGTACAAAGAAGACTACTAGAGTTAGGTCGACAAGCACAAGAACAACTTAGGATCATAAATGACCCTACTTCTACAGATGTGCAAATCTTAACTGCTTCTAATCAGCTAGACCTATTAGGACAAGCAGGTGAACGCTTTGTAGATTCTATGCGAAGAGGTCAAGAACTTGCTAGAGGTGTTCAAAGTGTTTTCCAAAGTTCTGTTAAAGAAATGCTATTAGGTGGTTCTCTCGAAGATGTTTTGATTAGTGCTGCCACTAGGATAAGTGAATCTTTCCTAGATGCTATGTTAGAGCAAATGACTACTAGTATGTTTACTGATGGTGGTATGTTCTCAGGCATGGCTGATGGTATAGGTAATATGTTTGCAGGTGGACCCGGAGGTTCAGGTTCAGCCGTTGGTACAGGTGCTGCTGCTTTAACTGGTGATATAGCAGGTGAAGCTGCAGAAGGTTTGACAACTCTTACAGCGTCTACTGAAGCTGCTGACGGTGGTATCTTGTCTTGGTTATCTGGTGTAGGTTCCTCTATTGCTTCTGCCTTAGGTTTTGGAACAGCAACTGCAACTGCAGGCGCTACAACAACAACCGCTGCTGCAACTACTGTGACTTTCGCTACTGCTTTAACTGCTGCTACTGTAGCTGCTACTACTCTAGCTACTTCTTTGACTGCTGCTGCTTCTGCTTCTTTAATCCCCGGTTTCTCAACTGGTGGTTATGTAAGTGGACCCGGTACAGGTACTAGTGATAGTATATTAGCTAGGTTGTCTAACGGTGAGTATGTGATGAATGCCAAGAGTGTTAGAGAGCATGGTGCATTACTTCATGCTATTAACACTAATGGAAGTATCCCTGCTTTCGCAAAAGGTGGACCTGTAGGTGAATCATTACCTGTCATGTCTTTAGCTAATCAAGGAAAGGCTATGAATGGTCAAGTTTCACAAGGTGGTAACTTAACAACAAATATCCATTTACAAGTAACTGGTGATGTAACTAACGCCACTCGTAAAGCTGTTAGAGAAATGGGATCAGAGCTTGCTAATCAAGTAGAAAATAACTTTAAAGAAAGAGGAGTATTAAATGGCTAAATTTTTAGGTTTAGATTATATAACCCCTATTAGAATAAGTAGTAATCAAAGGGTAGCTATTAATGAAACTCTTAGTCTTAAAAGACAATCTTTAAGCAACGATGCACAACGATGGGAGCTAGGGATTACCTTAGCTCCTTCTAATAACAAAGGTGGAACTACGAATGATGCTCATGGTGCAAAACTAAGCGTACATAAAACCCTCAATGGGGTTCATAAACCGTTTACTATGCCTATGCCTCAACATCTTGGATTATCTTATAGCCCTACTAACTTAAACAACATGCCTGCTGGTGCAGCGACTTCTGCAGGTGCTGTTGCTACTGATTCTACTTTTGGTAGACACGGTATAGTTAACTTAGTACCAAACAGAGATGGCTATTTACAAGCAGGTTGGTTTATAAGGTTTGCTAATCATTCTAAAGTATATCAGGTACTAGAGTATTTAGAATTAGAAGACGGAACTTCCTCAGTACTAAAGATACACCCTCCTTTGCTATCAACCGTACCTTCTGGTGGTGTAATAAAATCAGACCCAGATATTACTGTGTATTACGCAGAAGACTCGGATGAGTCAGTAACTTACACAAATGGTATTATGGTTAATGCTTCTATAAATGTAGTTGAAGCAGTTTAACAAAAAGACCCTCTTAGGGGGGTCTTCTTTTTTAGGATACTAAATATGAAAAATACTGATAAATTAAAAGATAAAGGCGAATTACTTTATCTTGATGATGACTATGGTATATCTATGGAACACAAAAAAGGTGTTCACTTTTGCCATTGTGAAATTAACCAGCCTACTACTAAAGAAATAGTAGAAAGCTGTCGATTAAAAATAATCGAATTACAAGAACAGCGTAAACATGACGCATACGGTGTAGCTCTTAAGGGCGATAATAAACATCACAAATTTTTAAAAAGTATGGGCTTTGAATTTCATATCAATAAATGGATATTGGATGAACAAGGTAACGATGCTTTTATTTCAATATTCATAAGGAGATACACAAATGATTAAAGTAGGAACTGCAGTTGTAGATGCATTAGATTCATATGAGATTATTGCTATCTCTTTTTTAACATTAGAATTCCCTGCTTCATCAGGTGGTACTATGCGTATTACAGAAGCACCTAGAGATATAACAATAGGTAACAATACTTTTACCTCAGAAAGCAATTTAATGAGCATTAGTGTACCTCAAGCACAGTCTTCTTTTAGTAGAGATAGATACACTATTTCTTTTTCTGATAATACTTTTCTTATGAGAGAAAAATTCGCAGCAACTCCTGCGGGTGTACCTCTTAAAGTTCAATTAGGTTTTATAAATCAAACCACTGGTACTCTTATTAGTGAGTTATTGGATGTTTACAAAGGTCAAAGTTCAGCAATAGAGTGGTCTAAAGACGGTGAAGGTTTTGTTTTAAAAGCCAGCTTTACTGGTCAACTAGCTCAACTCGGTGAAATGAATACTCGCTTAACTTCTGTTAACTCTCAGAAAGAAGTAGACACTACAGATGATTCAATGATATACATACACAACTCTACTTCTGATGAGACTCTTAAGTGGGGTCGAGAATAATTTTAACATACTTAAATAAAAGGAGAACCTCATGGGTTTAGATCCGTTTACTATTGCTTTTATCGTATCTACTACGATATCAGTTGCTGCTGCTGCAGTAGCTAAAAAGAAAGCAGAAAAAGCTAGAGAAGAATCTCTAGGTCAAGACGTTAGAAACTCTAATTCTGCTCAAGCTATATCTGCTATTTATGGTAGAACGGCTACTACAGGTACAGATGTTTTTGTAGACGTAGGAAATGTGGTGCCTGCACTACCTCTCGCAGGTCGACAAGATAACTTGCTGCCTAAAAATGGACAGCCAGTGTTACCTCATGTTGGTAAGAAAAATAATGTTTTATTTTCTCAAACTGTAATTAGTGTAGGTGAAATCGACAACATTGAAGACATGTGGGTTGATGATTTAGAACCTACTAACGAGGAAATAGGCGGGACTATAATGTCTCAGTGGGAGTATAATGCATATAACTATGCTGCTTCTGCTACAACCAGTAAAATTACTGCTGCTAGTAAGTTTACTGATTTGTCTTATGCAAATAACTGGTTTATCTTAAACAGAGACGACCCTCAATTTTCAGGAGTGCCTAGACCTTTATACTTTGTAGACGGTATTAAAGTTCACACTGTTGTAAGATCTGGTAGTGCTAATAATTACACTTATGCTTTAAGCTCTACAAAAACCTTTACTCCAAACGCAGCGTATGTTCTTCTTGATTACCTTATTGCTGATAATTACGGTCTTAATTGGGACCCAGTTGAAGATATTGATTTAGAATCCTTTTATAAAGCTGCTCAAATTTGTGGAGAAGTAGTTCAAGGTGCTAATAATATTTTTGAAGCTTCATTAGGAAATACAATTTATCCCTTTATTGGTTCGGATATAATATACAAAGCTGACGGTAATCTACTAACTGCCGCAGATGGTCTTGACTATGCTTCAGCTATAGCAGATTATTATATTATTGCAAACTCTACCGGGTTTGGATGGCAAGACTCTGTTGTTAATTATACTTCAATTACTCAGCTTCTTCGTTATGAATTTAACGGTACGCTATCTACTGGTGCAGAACATCGTGATAATATAGGTACTATTCTTGCTGTTATTCCGGGAGCAGAATTCTTTAGAAGTCCAAAAGGAGAGTGGAAACTAGTTGTACCTAATTCTTTAACTCCTGCAGGTCAGCAATCTGTAGGCACGATAACTACCGATGATCTAGTTAGTGATATTTCAGTGGCATACCCTGACACTACTGCTAGGTTAAACCAAGTAGATCTTCGTTTTGCTAACGCTAATTTAGATTACGCAGATGATAACCTTGTTACCCCTGTTAATTCTAGTGTTACACACACTTCTTATAAGTCTAATGATAATGGTTTAGACTTGATAGATGAAATAGAAATCAGAGGTGTTAACAATGAGTATCACGCGAAATCTGTTGCAGGTAATATTGTACGTATTAGTAGACAACCTGCTTACTCTTTTAATTTAAGACCTAAAGGTTTTTTGTATGAACCCGGCGATATTATTGAAATAAAAGACGAAATGGCGGGAATAGGTTATTCTGATAGCCCAACAACACCTAGATCTTCTCTTTACATTAAAGTAATTGAAACTAAAGTTAAAACAAATTTAAATGTTGAAATTACAGGTATCGAGTTTGATCTACTTGACTACGCATGGGAATTAAGCCCTTATCAAGCAAGGGTTGACCGTAATATTATGGACAGAGCAATTGGTGCTCCTATAAGTTTAGCTCTTACAAGAAATACAACTGACCGTACTAATACTCTTACTTGGGCACCTAATCTTAACGAAGATAACTCTGTAAATGGTTATGTAGTTGAAGCTATAAAAGTCAGCTCTGATATAAATGGAAACCCTGTAACTCCTTTAACTTCTGAGATCTGGGAAACTGTTGCTACTACAGTTATAAGTTCTACTAAGACAATTCATTCTCTAGGTAATGACGCTGTCCGCTATGCTTATCGCGTTAGAGCTAAAACGTTTGATAATCGTTTTTCTGATTATTCTACTATTATTTATGATGGTACTGAATTAGCGGCTAACACTGCTGAAGCTGATGCTGACGCTGCTAATGCTTCTGTAAATCTTATTTTTGACAGTTACACCATCCCTAACTTAGTCCCTGACTCTTCAGGAGAACTAGCAGGTGATCAAGGTGGGTTTTTGGTAGGATCAGGTTGGGATACAGAAGATGGTAATTGGGAGATAGCAACAGAACAAACTCCTGTACCTAAGTCTGGTAACTACATGCTTAAAATGACATCTGCTGGTGAAGCTGATGCTATTAATCAGATAGTTAAAATACCTCTTAGTGTTAAGACAGGTGATAAATTTACTGTAGGATTATGGGTATACCAAACTGTAGCTGGTGGTTTGTTTAAATTAGCTGGTAGTAATTGGACTTACTCTGGTACAGACCAACAAACTGTTAGTAACCAGTGGGTTTTTGTAACAGGTCAGTACACAGCAGGTCAAGATGACTCTGCGCTTAATCTTCAGAAAAGATCGCAAAGCACTGCAAGCCAAGCAGGAGATACTTGGATTGATTCTGTAATGATTGTTAAAGATCATGTTGATCTTTCTATTGCTAAAACAGATGACACCGTTGCTACTAATATGGTGTTAGCTTCTATTGCTTTAAGAGAATCTAGAGCTATTGCTCATCAAACGGATAACATTATTGGTAAGGGGCAGTTTGAAGATAATAAGATAGGTAATTGGCAATCAACAAATCTTTCAGTAGAGGATGTACCTATAACTCACCCTCTAGGTCACACTAAGTGTATTGAGCAGAGCCAACGTATTAATTATTACTATGATTTCTATTCTAGCGACACAGCTATTACTCCTCATTCTTTTATTAGAGGGAACCTACATGGAAGAAAATTTAGGTTTACAGGTTATGTTTATCCAGATGCTAATTACAATGCTAAAGTTGGTTTAAGAACTATAGACTCTACTGGTTCAAACACTTTTATTTCAACTAATGTTGCAACCGCTGGTGGAACTACTTGGACTTTCTTCGATGTAATTTTAACTGTAAATGATGCTGATGGTGTTGAATTTGCACCACAGTTAGTAACAGATGCTGCTTCTGGAACTGCAGGGTTATCTACTTACTGGTCAGATTTAAAACTAGTAGATATATCTGAGTCAGAGTTTGCTTTAACTACTGCACAAGCTGCTTCAGCCGCTGCTGCTTCCGCTGCCACTGCTGCTACAAACGCTCAAAACACAGCTGACTTAGCTCAAACTTCGGCAGAAGTACTAGCTGCTATTGCTGCTGATACTACAGTGATTGATGGTGCTCGTATTACCACTGGTACTATTGCTGCTGCTAGGGTGAGTATTTCTGGTTTAAATATTTCTGATTTGACTAATGATTCAGGATTTACTAACAATGACCAAGCTGACATAGCTACTACTAATGCTGCTAATGCTGCTGCTGCGGCTGTTGCGGCACAAGCTGTTGCTGATAATGCCCAAAGTCTTGCTGTTAATGCTTCTAACTCAGTTAATGGTAATTTAATAGGTAAAGGTGTTTTTGAAGATGGTGAAAAATCTACTTGGAGTCCTACAACCGCTGTTTACACTTTGTCTACAGCAGAAAGTACTGCTCACCCTTTGAATAGAACTAAAGCCTTACAGTTGACTTCTAGTAACGGTATCTTTTATAGTAACAGTGATGAAGATTGGTTTAGTGGTTATTTACACGGAAGAACCTTTCGCGCTACAGGATATGTTTACAATCAATCTACTCTTGAAGCTCGTATAGGTGTTAGGACTAGAAATGGACCTACTGGTTCTAATGTTAACCAAACTGAGAAAATAGCAGACGCTAATGGAACAGGTTGGCTTGCTTTTGATGTTGAGATAGATGTTAATGACAGTGATTCTGTAGATTTCTTACCTCTGATTCGTATTAATGGTTCAAGTGCTGGTAACACTATGAACATGTTAGTTACTGATCTTCAATTAATCGATATTACAGATGCTGCTGAAAATGCTGCCGCTGCTACACTTATCGCTAGTGATTTAAACACAGTAGAAGCAAACCTAGTTACTGCTCAGGCAGATATTGCAACTGCAGAAGCTGATATAATAACAGCCCTGTCTAATGCAGCAACTGCTCAAAGTACTGCTGATGGTAAAGTAGAGTCTTTCTATCAAACGTCCGCTCCTACGTCTGCTAGTGCAGGTGATTTTTGGATTGACACTGATGATGATAATAAGCTATACATCTATGAAAGTTCTGCATGGGTTCTTGCAAGGGATGCAGGTATTGCTCAAGCAATCCTTGATGCGGCTGGTGCTCAGAATACTGCTGATGGTAAAATTACAACTTTCTATAACAATAACGCCCCTGCGTCTGCTGGTACAGGTGATCTATGGATTGACACTAATGACGCTAATAAGCTTTATCGTTATGCTAGTAATTCGTGGTCATTAGTTAGAGATAGTGGTATTGATACTGCCTTAGATCTTGTTGGCTTAGAAAACTTAGTAATTGATTCTGATTTTGAAAGAGCAGGTATTTATGGTGATTTCTTACCTAATACTAATTATTCTTTAGATAGCTCTTGGGAACTAGAAACTAATGGTTCTTCACCATCTGCGCATTCTGGTACTACTACAATTAAGCTTAAATCTGCTTCTCACTCAGACTCTAATGCAAGTGTAGTTAGAGTATACACTGATGTTAAATCAGGAGATAAGATAACAATTGGTGCATGGATTTACCAAACCACAGGAGCTACTGTTAATCTAAAGCTAGACAACCAAGGAGGTTGGGCTACGGCTGCTAGTACTACTCAAGGTGCATGGCACTTTATTCAAGGTACTGGTACAGCTACTGCTGACTATACTTACTTAACTCTAGGTAGAAGACCGGCTAACTCTACTGGTGATATATGGCTTGATCAGGTAATGATTGTCAAAGGCGAGTATGATCTAACAGAGTTTAACGTTAGAGATGAAGTTGCTTATGATAGGTATAAGGCTGAGCAAAACTTGCTAAGTGCTGCTGCTGCTCAAGCTACTGCTGACGGCAAGATTACTAGTTATTACCAAAATGCAGAACCTACTAACATGGTTTCTACGGATCAAGGTGATCTATGGATTGACACTAATGACGATAATAAGCTTTATCGTTACAGTGGAACTGCATGGGTAGAAAGCAGAGACACTGGTATTGCTACTGCTATTACTAATGCTTCTAATGCTCAAGATACTGCTGATGGTAAAATCAACACTTTCTACAATAGTGTTCAACCTAGTGGTTTAGGTACTGTAGATGAGGGTGATTTGTGGTTTGATAGCGGTAATGAGAACAGGCTGTACCGATGGAGTGGTTCTGCGTGGGTTGCTGCAAGAGACACAGATATTGCTCAAGCTTTATCTGATGCATCTACTGCCGCTACCGCTGCTGCTACCGCTGCTAGTGCCGCTGCTGCTGCTCAAGTAACAGCTGACAACGCTCAAACAGCTGCTGAAGTTCAAACTGCTATTGCTGCTGATACAACTGTTATTAACGGTTCTCGTATCACTACAGGTACTGTGGATGCTTCAAAGATTACAACAGGTACTATTAACCTAATTAAAATGGAAAATGTAACTGGTGCTGACACTGTATCTTTGACTTCAGATGGTTTTAGAATCACGGATAGCAACAATGTTGTTAGAGTTAAACTTGGTAACCTAAGTAATTTGTAAAGTATAAAAGTGGACAAGGATGTCCCTTTTTCTTACTAAAAAAAAGTGAGAAAAATGATGTATCTATAATGGAAGAATTAAAACCTAAAAACTAATTAAGGAATTAATTATGAAACATGAAAACAATTTTTATGTGTATCAACACGTAAACGATGGCGGTGCTGTTGTGTTCTACGGAATGGGAAACAACGATGCTGCATGGACAATGAAAGGTCGCACTTCTGCTCACCACGATTGGATGTCTAAGGCATACCCTGATCACATGAGAGTTATGATGATCACTACTGCTCTTACAGAACAAGGCGCAGAAAAAGTACTAGAAGCTACTCTTGCTAGTGCTGGTTCTATCCCTCCTTACAACAAGCCTGAAGTAAAGAAAGTGGCTGAAGTTAAGGAAGAAAAGAAAGATGTTGAGCCAAAGAAAGAGATTTTGGATGATAAACCTGTTAAGCAAAAGCCTAAAAGCGCTCCTAAATTTACTCCTAAAAAGTGAGAAAAAGGACGTATCTATAATGGAAGAATATAATACCCGAAATAATCAGGAGGTCTCAATGATAGACTTAGCAACAAGAATTATATCCGAAGAAGAAGGCTTTAGAAATGAAGTCTACCTTTGCTCCGAAGGTTATCCCACAGTTGGTCTAGGTTTGCGTATTGGTTTACAAGACCAAAGCCTAGACGACTTTGCGGGGTTTCCTTTAATGCCAGAGGTTGTAGCTGAGAAATGGATGGAGTCTCACATTCACGAAATCATAGAAAGGATGCACAATTACCCACTTATGGATAGCGCTTTTAGATACAGTAATGATGTGCAGAAAGCAGTCATTATAAGTATGTGCTATCAACTGGGAATGGTTGGTGCTGCTAAATTTAAAAACACTTGGAACGCAGTTATCGCACGAGATTTAGTAGAAGCTAAAGTTCAAATGAAAGATAGCTTATGGTACAAGCAATCCCCTAATAGAGTTTCCCGACAAGCAGAAATGATGGAAACTGGTGTAATCCTACCTTACTACGGAGTATAACATGGTTGAATCAAATAACGATAAACTAATTAAACTAGCTGAAGAAATGAAAGGTCTTATCTTATCTAGAGAAAGAGCTAGAATGGAATATGACAAAAATCCTATTGCTGTTAAGTATGAGCGCATTGCTATGCTTAATGGTTACATTTATAAACTAGAAATGAGGATGAATTCTTTAGCTTTCTAAGGAGCTAATATGGGTTTTTTAAAATTATTAATATCCCCCGTTACAAAACTTGCAGGAACTTTCTTAAAGCACAAAGCTGAAGAGAAACAAGCCAAACATGAAGCTAAAATTAGTGTCATACAGAATGATGCTAATTGGGAATCAATCATGGCTAAGGGTTCGCAAGACAGTTGGAAAGATGAGTTTTGGACAATCATCTTATCTATACCTATCTTTATGGTAGGTTATGCTATTGCAGCTAATGATATAACTGTGATAGACAGAGTCAATGCTGCTTTTCTAGCATTATCTCAACTACCCGAATGGTACCAGTACTTGTTGTTTATTGCTATCTCAAGTAGCTTCGGTATCCGAGGTGTTAGTAAATTAATGACATTGAAAAAGTAACACTTACCCCTTCAGAGAAATCTGAGGGGGTTTTTTAACGAAAAAAGTGAGAAAAAGCACGTATCTATAATGGAAGAATTAAATAACCAAAAGGTGACTACAATGAAATGCGATGATTGCTCAAAAGATTTGAAATGCGTTAAATCTGTACTCTGCCCTTTTTCTCAAGAAGTTTGTAAGAAAAAGATAAATGTTAATCTCTGTGGTTGTTGCTACAAGAAACGTTGCAAGGAGGTAAGTAATGACTAAAGAAGTAAAGTGTTTAGTAGCTAGCTTTCTTTTGATCTTAACTTTGTTTTGTATTAGAGATATGCAAAACAAAAGAGAGTATCACGACTGTTACTATGCACTAGAACCTAAAGTTAGAAATTCAATATTCTTAAGAAACACCCCTAACCCTTGTAAACATTTAAAATAATCTAAATCAGGAATAATAAACATGAAAAATCTAATAGCTGTATTAACCGTTGCTGTAACTATGTCTTCTGCTGCTTTTGCTAACGATATGGAAGTTCACTTTAATGGTGGACAGGCTCAACACAATTGTCAACAATTCTTAAACAAAAATCAGTTGTCAGGAAAAGCACAATGTCACCAATCAGGTGGTAACTCAGGCGGTGGTGTTTCACAAGGACAAGTTAACTCTATTCAGTCTACCGCTAACCAGAATGAAGCTGATATTTCAACTACAAACAACAAAGTAACTAGTCTTACTAATGAAGTACGTGGTCGTGATCAAGCTACTAATGATCGCATTGACACTCTTGCTGACTCTCGTATTCACCGAGGTACTGTAAGTGGTGATAACCTTAATCTTGAACTGGAACGCACTCAGTCTGACACTGGTGTTTGGAATGGTAATATAGGTGGTGTAGATATTGATGTATCGTCTCTTAACCAAGCTGATGAAGTTCAAGCACTAGAAGGTCGTGTAAATGATCTTGAGCAAGAAATTGCGGAAGTTAACAAGGAAGACATGCGTGTTAAAAGTGGTGAGGTAGTTGGCTCTGAAATCATACTACGAGTTGAAGACCAAACTACTTCTCGTGGTCGTACTGAAGTCTTTGGAAGAGATGTTCGCATTGATGTATCTAGTCTACAAGGACAAGACGGAGTTGATGGTGTCGATGGTACTAACGGTATTGATGGCGTAAACGGTACTAATGGTATTGATGGCGTTAATGGTACTAACGGTATTGATGGCGTAAACGGTACTAATGGTATTGATGGCGTTAATGGTACTAATGGTATTGATGGCGTTAATGGTACTAATGGTATTGATGGCGTTAATGGTACTAATGGTATTGATGGCGT
>ERZ767114.566-NODE-566-length-19716-cov-3.678446_pt1 | contig 19716 bp, 8 predicted proteins | sample MGYA00374952_ERZ767114 | MGnify/ENA primary metagenome ERZ767114 (study PRJEB28939, sample SAMN06267156) | marine metagenome | isolation source: Columbia River Estuary | place: USA:Columbia River Estuary, USA | collected 2012-05-05 ...
AACTACGGAAGTTATGGTTATGTAACATTAAAAGATGTTGTCAATAATTTTATAGTAGGTTATGTTGGAAAAGATAAATTAATATCAGACGTTAAAAGAACTGATATAATATTTCATGCTAAACGTGGATTACAAGAATTTAGTTACGATACTTTAAAATCTATTAAATCTCAAGAATTAAACATACCACCTAGCTTAAGTGTTATATTACCACAAGACTACGTTAATTATGTTAGAGTTTCAAGAATAGATGCTTTAGGTGTTAAAAGAATTATATACCCATCAAACAATTTAACTATATCTCCTTATGAAAATCCAGTACAAGATAATTTAGGTAGTCCAACTCAAGATAATTTTGGTGAAAACACAGAAGGAACTTCGTTAACTGAAATGAAATGGAAAAGAGGTAATACTAATTTAATAAATGGATTACCATCTTTTGGTCTTTATAACGAAGGTTTAGACTGGGCAGGTTATAACTGGGGTTTTGGTGGTTACTGGTATTGGGGCTGGGGAGAACAATATGGAATGTCTCCGCAATATGCTCAACACAATGGCTGGTTCAATATGAATGAAAGAGAAGGTAAAGTATCTTTTTCAAGCAATCTTGTAGGTGCTTTAATAGTGTTAGAGTACGTATCTGACGGACTTGCTTATGATTTAGATAGTAGAATACCAAAACTAGCAGAAGACGCTTTATATACTTATATTTCTCATGCTATAATTTCTACTAGAATTAACCAACCTGAATATATTGTTCAAAGACTTAGACAAGAAAAAAGTGCTAAATTAAGAAATGCTAAAATAAGATTATCAAACGTTAAGCTTGATGAAATAGTTCAAGTAATGAGAGGTAAAGCTAAATGGATAAAACGATAACACATGCCACAAATAACTAATACGTTTCTAAAGTCTAAAATGAATAAAGACTTAGACTCTAGAATATTACCAAATGGCGAGTATAGAGATGCTCAAAATCTACAAATAAGTAGATCAGAAGGATCAGAAGTAGGAGAGTTTGAGAACATATCAGGTAATACTGAATTAAGAAATTTATATACTGGCTTAGGTAGTAAATTTATAGGCCAGTTTACAAATGAAACATCTGGTGATATATTTCTTTATAATTCTAGCTTTACAGAAGATAGTATATGTCCTAGGGATACTGTAGTTTATTTTGGAGGATTTGTAGGTGTTGGCAATACTGTTTTTACAATAAACAATAGTATAGGTGCTAAAATTGACCCTAGTGTTTTAGGCATAGAAATAGGTATGTTACTTTGGGGAGATTCATGGAGTCTATCTAGTTTACCTTCTGGAGATGGCGGTTTTGAAAATGATGTTTTAGTCAAAAATATAACTCCATTTCCTAGTGGAGAAATTCAAGTTAACGGTCCTTTACCTGCTAGCTTACAAGTAGGTGATGAAATTTATATTGGATATAACAACACTATTCATAGATATAATCCTATTAGTGATTCTTTAGATTTATTAGTTAGAGGAGATTTTTTAAACTTTAGTCAAAAAAATAAAATAACAGGAATTAATCTTATAGATGATTTATTATTTTGGACAGACAATAGAAATCAACCTAGAAAAATAAACGTTAGTTTAGCTAACCCTCAATCTTTACCTTCACCAACTCATTACGTTAATGAAGATCAAATATCTGTGGCAAAATATTATCCATACAAAACGCCTTTAGTCTTAGAAGATGTCGTAAGAAGTGCAAATGGAGGAGCTCAAGCAGTAAGCCCTTTAAAAGGTTATGTTTTAAGTGTTGTAGATACTTCAGGTATAAAAATAGGTGATATAGCTACAGGTTTTCCAGATCAAGGAGATCAAGAACTATGGAACGTTATTTCAATTGAACCAAACGTTAGTGTTACAATTTATAATAACTTTAAAGATGGAGACTTTGCAACAGGCATGTCACCTGGCACTTTTGACGGTGCAACTCAAAAAGCGCTTGTAAGTTTTAAAAGACCATCTTCAAAAAACCTTGCTAATAAAAGACAAACAAATGGTTTTGAAACCACAGCATCAGCCGCAGGAGCTGTAGTAGCCGGTAATGATATAGTATTAAATTATAGTTATTTTAATAAAGTAGATGATCAAAGCGCACAGCCAACACCAAGAGTAGGTGACTTTATAATAAGTGAAACTTTAACAGGACCAAGTGGTGTAGGTATAACTATTGCTGATGAAGTGGTCATACAAAGTATTCAAAATATTGGTCCGTCGGCTATTCCTATAACAACAACTATAACTTTACAACTTACAAAAGACGTAACAGTTAATGCTATTGGTGATGATGTAACAGTCGCTGCTAATCCAGATTATGATGGTCAATTCACAGGTGATCCTGATTTAATTGAAGAAAAATTTATAAGATTTAGTTATAGATTTAAATTTGAAGACAATGAATATTCTCTAGCAGCTCCTTATACACAAATATGTTTTATACCTAAACATAATGGTCTTTTTGGAGGAGGTCAAAATGAGACTCTTCAAGACATGAAAAACGCTTATGATTCAACTATTGTTGAATGGTTTACAAACAACATAGATACTGTATCTTTAAAGGTACCTTTACCAACTATTACCACTTCTACAAGTGCACAGGTAGTAAGCAATTTAATAAACGAATATAAAATAACAAACATAGAAATTTTATATAAAGAAAGCGATGCTTTGTCTACTAAAATACTAGAAAGTATACAAGTAGATGATACTATATTACCTTCTTTTTTGCAATTAATACCACAAACAGTACTCGGATCAAGTGGAAGAGAATGGTATTATAATTTTGATTATAAATCTATAAAAGCTTTTAGAACTTTACCAACATCAGAACAAAATAGAGTTTACGACAACGTGCCTGTTAAAGCTTTAGCTCAAGAAATAACAGCTAATAGAGTTATGTATGGTAATTTTTTACAAAAACATACTCCACCAAATGGTATTGATTACGAAATTATTAACGAAGACAAATCTGTTAATTATGATAATTATGCTCAATACCCTTATCATACTGTAAAACAAAATAGAAGTTATCAAGCAGGTTTTGTTTTAAGTGATAGATATGGTAGAGCTTCTAGTGTTGTTTTATCTACTAATGATTCTAATCCAGACTTAGCAGGTTCAACATTATACGTTCCTTATAAAACATTTGGAGAACTTGACGATCCTGCTACAGACGTAACTACTTATAAGTGGTTAGGAAATGTTTTAAGATTAAAAATAAATAATGGTGTTACGCAAATAACTAACAACTCTCAAACTGGCGAACCAGGTCTTTATAAATCTTGGACTGATAAAACTACAGACAGTGTTGCTGTTATTACTCCAGGTACTGGTTATATTGTTGGGCAAGAAATATCATTTAATAGCGGAAATGGACAAGGTAGTGGTTTAGAGATTGAAGTTGTTACTGTTGATGGAGCTGGTGGAGTTACTGGTTTAAGTATTGTAAAATCAGGTGGTGGATATGTTGATGGTCAAATTCTTGATAACAATGTTATAATTACAGGAACTGGTTTACAAGTGCAGGTTACTGTAAACCCTCCTAATGTTTTAGGTTGGCAGTCATACAAATTAGTTGTAAAACAACAAGAGCAAGAATATTACAATGTATATCTTCCAGGATACATATCTGGTTATCCAATAGTAACAGCAACTGATTACGGAAGAATAGCATTTGCTTCTTTATTTGGAGACAATATAAATAAAGTGCCTAGAGATTTAAATGAAGTAGGACCAACTCAAAGTGAATTTAGTAGCTCTGTTGGTTTGATTGGAAGAGTTAATAACCCTAACATTAATAACAACAACAAAGGCGCCTTAGCTCCTGGTGGTCCTTTTTATTATGAAAATAAAACTTATCCTTGGAATTGTCAATATTATCCAGGAAGATTAAAAGACGAAGCTGTAACTATAGGACCAGTTGGTCAAGGTGGTTTAGAATTAGCTAACTCTCCTTTTGAAGCCGGTAATACTTCAAGCCCTGTAGGAGGTGCTATAAAAGGTGCTTTTTCAAATGATCCATTTAAAATACCATGGGGCAAACCTGGAGCAGTGCAAAGCTTTTATAATGTAGAACAAAATCCTTTAGCTGTTGTTGTTAAAATAGGAGCTGAAGATACTCAACCAAATTTAACACAACCAGATTCGCCACAGTTAAACACGTTAGGTGCTAGAGTTAGTAAACAAGGTGTTTTCCCTGTACCACCTGCTCCGCCTGTCGGAGCTCCTGACCCGGCTGGTTTCATTGGTTGTATGTATCCTTTTTTAAGTGTATCAGAAACAGAACCTGTAGAAAGTTTACTAGAAATATTTTATGAAACTTCTACTTCTGGAAACTTTGTAGATTTAAACGATACCGTATTAGCAGATTACGGAGGCGTAACTAAAACATCTCTTACGCTTGGTAGTTTTGATGAAGACGTTCCCAGTGGAACTGATATTATTACTTCGTTTGATTTTCAAGATTCAGCAGGTAATACGTTAACCTTAGATAGTGTTCCTACAATAACTCAAATATTAGATTCTAATGGTAATGATGTAACAGGAATATTTAGTATAAGTGAGTCTGTTCCTACAATTTACGATAAATTTGATCTTGAAACAAACAGTTTATTTTGGTATGGATATTCTTCTGTAACTAAATCAAATCAATGGTTTGTAAGCTTTCAAACAAGTTATCAAGCTGGAGCTTTTATAGATGTATTGTCAAATGAAATAACTATTGATTTAAATAACATAGCGCCAACTATAGGAGGTTTTACACCTGCACAAACTAGTGATTTAACTCAGCTAGGCGTTGAACAAGCGTGCGCTAAACCAGGTGGTACAGCAGGTTATGATACCACAATGACAGGTGTATTTGGTCAATTTACTAATGCTAAAAACAGTGGAGCAGACGTACCAAATGAAACTCAAGATTTATGTTATACTTTAAGTGTTACATCAGAACCTGTTGGTTCTACAGCTATATGGGCAATAAGTCAAGATGGTACTTTAAGTTTAACAAGCGGAACTTTAGTTAACGGTACTTATATTTTTGAATGCACTGTTACTGATGCAGCTTCTTCTTGTGTTTTAGACGCTGGTAGTTTATCTAGAACATGTGAGTATGAGTTATTATTTGGAACACCTCCAACTAATCAAGCTATATGTGCTGGACCTACATCTGAATTAGGCTTGCTAGACACATCTTGTCCTTCATCTTTTGGTGGAACTGGTTTACCTTTAGAAGTGTTTTTTGGAGCGAATAGATTTGTTAATTCTGGTATTGCTGGAATAGCTGGGGCAAATATTGGTAGCGACACGACTACAATAATGAGTACTATAGATACAGCTTTAGGAGCTTTAGGACCTAAGTATGGTTTTACATCTAGCAATGGTCTAAACTTATCTTACTATAATGTTTTGCAAGAAATTAGATATGGAGCTGATAAAACTGAATGTGTAATTTTACCAGACCCGGTGTTTACACCTGCGTACACAACAGGAGCTTTAACTCAAGGTATAATGGCTATTCAAGCTATATTAACCAAGTCAGTAACAACAGGAACTCAACATACGTATAAAACTAATTTTACAATAGTATACCGACCAACTAGTAGTGACGCATGGCAATTAGCGACTTGTTTAGTTGGTTCACCTTCTCAACCAGCGGGTGGAACTGTAGGTAATTTTAATGAACTAGAAGTTTTAGGACCTGGCGCAACAACAGCTAGTATTACATATTTTTTCCAAAATGTTGGAGAATATGCGGTTAGAAACAATGGACTTCACGCTGTTGGTTGTAACAACTGCGACAGTTGTGCTAGTTTTACTGTAAACTATTACGACGCGCAACAAGTACAACCAGTGCTACCTTGCATAGAGTGCCTTGGACCACTGTAATAAAAATATAAAATAAGTGATAATAATATATGGCGACTACACTAGAAATATCGTACTTTAATTCCTTTTGGCTAAAGAGACTAAAAAACGCTACTCAGTTTCAAGAAAGATTGCCTGACGGTAGTCTTGAATTAATAACGCCGCCTTATTCTGTAGGAGGAGGAATAACAACTGGTACCCCAGATATAACCACCGGTGAAGGGTATATTGATTCAAATGTAAATGAAGATTGGTTTGTAGAAGAGGCAAGAATAGAAGGTGGTTTTAATAATGCTTCTGTTGACTTTGGTAATAAAGCTTACATTGTAGAAGAAGAATCTAGACAAGAGCGTAGAAAAAATGCCATAATATATTCAGGTGTATATAATTCTAAAAATGGTATTAATAATAGTAATCAATTTCCTATTGGCGAAGATATTACAAGAGCAGTTGATCCTGCTTCTGGAAGCATACAAAAATTATTTGCAGAAAATACAAACTTAGTTATATTTCAAGAGCGTAAAGTCAACAGAGCGCCTATAGATAAAGACGTTGTATTTACACAAGAAGGTCAACCTTTAACAGCTAACAGTACTTTAGTCGTTGGAACACCAACTCCTTTTGAAGGTAACTTTGGTATTTCTGAAGATCCAAGTTCTTTTGCTACATATGGATACTTTAAATATTTTACAGATAGAGATCGCGGAGTAACAATGCAGCTAGGACCTAATGGTCTTACTGAAATATCTAATTTTGGTATGATTGATTATTTTAGAGATACATTTAATTCTTTAAATTCTCTTTCTAATCAAGAAATTATAGGTGGTTATGATGTTTATCAAAAAAACTATGTAGTAACTTTAGCCTCACAAACATTACACTATGATACGTCTGTTAATGGTTGGGTTAGTTTTCAAACATATATACCAGACTTGTCTACAAGTTTACAAGGCGAATATTATACTTTTGCTAAAAATGGTATTTGGAAACATTATAGTAACAATAAATACAATACTTTTTATGATGAATATAGAAAGTCTAGCGTTACTTTTGTGTTTAATCCTCAACCTACGCTTACAAAAACTTTTAAAACTGTAGAGTATACTGGTAGTAACGGTTGGCAAGTAGATCTTTCTACTGTTGACTACACTGGAACAGATACAAACCCACAGCAACCAGGTCTTGGAGAAACTGATTTAGAACAACAAGGTAATAGAATACTTAGTTACGACGAAGGTTTTTACACTAATGCAGGGGTTAATTATAGAGCAGGTTTTGATAGAAAACAAAACAAATATTATGCACCTATAAAAGCAAACAATGCTACTTTACCTGGTCAAGTAATATTAGGTGGTGGAATCGTTCCAAACGAATATAGCAACAATAGTGGTATAAAAGGTATGTATTTAACAGTTACTTTTTCTACAGATAATGCAACTTTTAGAAATGATGCTAAGCAATTGTTCTCTGTAAGTAGTAATTACAATAACAGATAAATATAATCATATGAAATTAAATTCAAGAGGACTAACTGAAAATGACTGGAAGTTGTTAGAAAGTTGGTGGAAAGACTGGGGTTGGCCCGTATTAAATAAAGATATATTACCTGATAACGGCACAGGTGGTATTATGATTGAAAATGAAGGTAAGCCAATTGCCGCTGGTTTTTTATACTGGAGTAATTCAGGTTTATGTTGGTTAGACTGGGTAATATCTGATCACAAAGGAAACAAAAGAGCTAGACCTTTAGCAGTAAAGCTATTGATAGAAACAGCAGAAGAACTAGTAAAGGCAGCAGGTAAAAAATGCCTAATGTCAATAAGCAGAAGCAATAGCTTATTAAAAATACATAAAAAACTAGGGTGGACTATAGACGAAACTCCGTCTCATGAAATGATAAAAAGAATAATTTAAAAAAATAACAATATGGCAGCAGTAACAGCAGTGGTAGCTGGAGTAGGCAAAGCGGTAGGAGGAGCAGTACAGGCCGGTAAAGCGCATAAAGAAATGCGTAGAGCTAGAGGAAGAAAACAAGAAGCAAAAGCTGGGATGTTAAGCGCTATGGCGAATAGAGCAGAAATAACAAACCCATACGCAGGAGTAACTGATCTATCTGGACTAGCTAGTGATTTATCTTCGCAAATTAGTAATCCTTTTAATCAACTAACAGTATCTACAGCGGCTGCAGAAATGCAAGCTGAAGAAGCTGATATATCCTTAGCTAATACTCTTGATACTTTAGAACAAACGGGAGCAAGTGCTGGCGGCGCTACGGCTTTAGCTATGGCAGCTTTAAAATCTAAAAAAGGAGTAGCAGCAGATATTAGTAAGCAAGAAGCGGACAATGCTAAACTAAGAGCTGAAGGCGAGGCTCAGATGATGCGAGAGAAAGTAGCAGCAACTACTAGATATCAAGACGTATTGATAACACAAGGAACAAGAGTTCAAGACTCTGAGATTGCTGGAGAAGTATTTCAATTTCAAGCTCAAGAAAATAGAAGTAACGCAGACATAGCTATGTACTCACAGCAGTATCAAGGTTTTGCAAACCAACAATCACAAGCTTCTCTTTCATCAGCAGCAGGAACAGGACAAATGATTTCAGGTATAGGAGAAATAGCCGGTGGTTTACTAGCCCCTCCTTTACCAGCAAAACCACCACTTTAATAATAAAGACATGAACGAAATAATCAAAGCTCATAACAGTAAAATAAATAGACTTGTTAACGTGTCTCAAGTAAGACGCGCTAATGAGTTAGACTTTTTTACAGACGCTAGTATAAAATATCGTAAATATTTAAACAGTCCTTTAGCTTTAAATAAAAACGAAGACAAAAATCTTTCAGACATTATAGTGAAAACTTTCTTAGAACAAGCTCAAGATCAAGAAATGGGAGTTCTAGTAAGACAAACTAGACTAGCTACTGATATCAAAAACATGAGTCAGGAGCAAATAAAAGAAGACAGAGAATATATATCAACATTTTTCTCAAGATTAACATCAATACAAGAAATAGGAGGATATTTAATAGTTGCCGTAGAACCTGTTAAACCAGATAACTTACCTGCTTTTATATCTAGCTATAATGAGATTAATATAAACGGGACAAACGAAAGAACTAAAGACAGAAACATGTTTATGTTAGCTGCTTGGGCTGATTTGTTTAATTATTTTGATGATGTAAAGGTCGAAAAAAACTTTACGTTTAGACAAACAAACAATGGAGAAATAGCAGTTTTAAATCAAAGAATAAAAATAAAAATAACTGGTGAAACTTTTAGTAAATATTTGCACAAAAAACCTTATATTATAGATGATTTTTTAGCAAATAAAAATATAAGTTTTGACGAAAACATGGAAGGTTATTACACTATATATGGAGAAGTTGATTCTACTCAAGTTCCTAATGGGGATTTATTAGATCTTTATTTATCCGAAGTTCCAGATAATATGGATTTAGGTTCTACTTTTGACAACGCTGGTATAACTATAAACGCAACTATTCAACCTCAATATTTTCTAGGTGGTACTATTCCGCAGGGAGATAGAAATGATCCAGGACAAGATACGGCTATTCAAATACCTATGTATAAAGTTGTTAATGATAAAATTAAAAGATCTATTATAAAACCTATTAATACTTCAGCTATAAATATGACACCTGCTTACAAGGCTGAGATTAATAACCATGTAGCTAGTTTGTTTGCTATAGCTAGTGGTAATATATCTGTATTGTCTGGTTACAGTAACAAAAGACTAGGTATTGATTTACCTTTAGGTATAAACGAAGTAGCTACTAAAGAACTACAATCAATGTATGAGTCTTTATCTCCAGAAGGTAAAGCTAGTTTTGTAGGTAATAGATATCAATTTAATACTATATCTAAAAACTCTAGTCAAAAGATTAGTTTAGTAGACGCTCAAAAAGCTTTTATAACGCAATTGATTATGGACTCTAATTTAGATATTAAAATAATACAAGAAGACGTTCCAGGTGGACCAAGCTTTGTTAAAGAGACTTTAACAGATCAAACAACGCAAGGTCAAGATTTAATAAAAGCATTAAACGAAAATCAAATGCCAGTGCCAGATTTTTATAAAAATCAATTAGGTATAACTGAATGGCAAGCTGGTTTACCTTTATTTTACCAAAAGTTACCAGAAGAAGTTACAAACTTACCAACAGAAAGAAATGATCAAGTTAATCAATTTGTTGAAAAATATTCTTAATACAATCATATGGATAATATTAATGAAATACTAGAAGCTGTAGAAAAGTTTGACCCTAGTGTTCTTTTTGAAAAACCTTCAGAAGAAGAGAACAATGAAGAAGAAGTTGTTGACGTAAGTAATGAAACTGATGGTAATACTGAAGGCACAACTATTCCTGCTCCTGAAAATATAGAAACAGATGTTACAACAGGTGATACTGAAATAACAGCTATACAACCTCCTATAGGCACGGATCAGCAACTTGCTGAGCTACAAGAAAAAATTAATATTGTAGTAAAACAAAGTGATAACACGCCTGTTAAAACTGTGAATGAAAATAATTATTTATATAACGTTGCTAAAGAGTTATTACCAATTGAAGTTGAAAATAAAGAAGAAAAAGAGTTTGAAAATTTTGATCCATCAACTATGTTTGATAAAGCTAAATCAACTAAAAAAATAAATAATGTTGATATAGATAAAAATCTTTCAGAGTTAGCTGTAGGCTCTCAGTTAAAAAATACTTATGGCTCTGAAGGCACTCAAAATAAAATAATTAATTTATTAAATTCTGTAGACAAAAAAACTACAGAAGAAAATAAACAAGAGATACTAGAGCAAACCACTCAGTTATTAAGAAAGTTAGATGATGATTATATAGAACTTCAAAACACTCAAGACGAAGCAACTGCTAACATAATGACTAACATGCAGTCTAGCAATGTTCCTGTTAACTTTGCAAATGAAGAAGAAATTTTAAAGTTCTATGAAAAGCTTTTTCAAAATACTTTACAAAACGATACTTCAATAAAAGAAATTCAAGAAGTAATACTAAAAGAAAACGAAGCGCTTTTATTAGAAAAAACAGAAGAGTTACAATCTAAGTTATTAGTGTATCAATCTTATAAGTTTCCTGAAAACTATTTTAGTGGTGTTACACAAGCAATGACAGGATCTTCTATAGATCACGATTCTTTTGTTGTAAGTCCTCAACAAAAAGAGCAAGAAGCGGCTCTTTTAATAGCTAACAAAGAGTATGCTGATTTTGTTAATAACTTGATATTGTCTGATGATAGATTTAAAGAAAGATTAATTATAATAGAAGATAGTATATCTAACGCTATTGATCCACAAATAAAAACTGCTTTAGAAGCTCAATCAGCACAAGATTTAGTCAATCAGAAAAACATAGCAAGAACGCAAAGATTAAACGCTGATATGACTGCAGACGATAGATTTGATGATCTTGGCTTTGGATTAAGTGCTAAGGGTTTAAAATCTTTTTTAAGTGGAAGCAATTCAGTAAGCCCATTAAATCCGTATAGAATTGTAGAAAAAATATTAGGTTATGACGCAATGGCGTTAAGCGACGCTGCGTATAGCGGTTTAAGTAGCATAAGTTTAGACAAAACTGCTCAAGTTATACTGATGGATGGTTTGTTAGAAAAGCATCAGACTTATGACTCGTGGGTTATGGATCAAGCCGATTACGAAAAAACAACAGTAGAAGGAAAATACGGACCTACAAATCCAAGATCTAAAAGAAGATTATTACCAGAAGGTGATCAATCTTTAGTTTACTGGGATCTTGAAAAAAATAAAATAATTCCTTTTATTTCAGTTTACAGTGGTGACGGAAGACCTATGTATAAAGTTGGATTAGGCGCGTCTACATTTAATCTTCCTGATGATGAAAGAATAAGTAAAATTGAAAAAGCTAACGAATGGAAGCTGATGCCTTTTAGTGAAGCTAAGTTATTAATGGAAAAAGATCTTAATGAAAGACAAGGTTTAGTAGAAGAATATGCTATTGGAATAATGAAAAAAGAACATGAAGAAGGGCTGTTTACCGAAGAGCAGTTTACTGATTTTTTATCAAGTTTGGCAGCTGGAAATATAGGTGATGCTTTACGATTTATACCTAAGACTGTTTTGAAGCAAATTCCATATATGGCAGCAAACTTTGCTTCTTACGGAACATATACTTTATTTCAAGAAGGTGGTAATTTAACTTTTACTCAAATTGAAGCTGCTGCGGCTAAAGATTTAGGTATTGAAATTGGAGATTTAACACCTCAACAGATGTTAGATTATATGGATAATAACGAAGGAGCTGTCAAAAATATGACAATGGCCGGTATCACTGGTGGCGCTGGAATAGCCGCTATAGAAAGAGCTGGTATTGGTTTTATGATAAAGTCACTGGGTTTTGCAAAAGGTAGTCTATCTCAATTATTTAGAGGAAACGTAAGAAAAGCTTTAACTCAAGGAAAAAAATTAACGATGAGTCAAATAAAAAGTGGACTTAACGAAAGTGCCACTGAAGGAATACAAACCGGTATTGATCAAGTAGTAACGGGTAGATTTGATCCTTTAGAATATGTTAACTCTATGGGCGAAGGATTTATTGGCGGTGTAGTTATGCCACTAGGTGGAGCCTTTGTTTCTTCTAGCATAAACAGAATAAAAGATTTATCAACAAACACTAGATTAAGTTTAAGAGATCCTAAGTTTTATGACAAGGCTAATAAAGTTTATGAATTAGCTAGGACTGATTTAGATGCTAAACTAAAAGCAGGAACTATAACAGATGTAGAATACGATAATAAATTAAATCAAATTTCTGCAGACAGAACCGCTTTATTAAAAATACCTAAACATTATTCTGTAGAAGCTAAGCAAGAATCTTTTTCTTTATTTCAAGAACTTGTTAATTTAAGAGAAACTGTAAACTCTACAGATTCATCTATGGCAGCAAGTGAAAAAAATAGAATGAAAGTTGTAGAGGCTAGACTTAGTGAAATAAGTGCAGAGCAAGGTTTAGTAAAACAAATAGGTCAAATAGAAGGTTTGTTAGATGAAAATGGTGTAGTATCTATGAGAGCTTTTGATACAACAACAGAAGCTGATGCTTTTATAGAAGAACAAAACAACAGTGGTAACTGGGATAATAACGCTTCTAGCGATGGTAATGGAACTATATTAACAAACAAAGAAACTGGACAACAGTTGATTATAGTAGACAAAGAGAGCTCTGGTAAAGTTCTTGACATAGCGGTAGCTGATCATGAGTTTTTACATGCTTTAATGTTTCAAACTGTAAAAGACAATCCTGTAGCCGCGGAAGCATTAGGATCTTCTTTATTAGCTTATTTAGAAAAAATTGATACTGATGGTTTAATGTCAGATAACTTAAAAGAAAGATACAAGTTATATAAAAATAAACCTGTAAATGAACAGTATGAAGAAGCTATGAATTTTTTAGCTGACGCTTTTATTAATGAAGAAATAAATGTTAACGATGGTATTCTTGATAAGCTAGGTAGAATGGTTAGAAACTTGCTAGGAACTCTAGGCGTACCCGTTAAGTTTAACAGTGGTAAGCAAGTTTATAATTTTGTTAAAGACTATGCTTTAGCTAGAAAAAAAGGAAAAGGATTAAACAAATCACAAAGAGCAATGTTAACTGAAAGCGCTATTGTAGGTAAAGATCTAGGCAAAGGCGTAACAAGTCAAATAGGTGATATAATAAAAAATCAAGCTGGTGATATAAACATTGGCAAGCAAAGCAAAAGAACAGCGCAAGACTTAATGTTAGAGTACCAAGACTTAGGAGCTGATATGGATATTGGTTTACAAGAAGACTTAGTTAGTCAATATTATTCTTTAGGTTTAACGTCAATGGGGTATAATAAAGCTGCAGGAGATATACAAACTGATGAAGCTTTAAACTTTTTAAATAGTGAATTTCCTAGTATTGCTCGTAATTATAATCCAGCTGATGGATCTTTAAGTAATTACATGAGAAACACTATTGGTCCAAGAGGTAAAGGGTTTTTTCAAACCGAAATTGAAAGAAAGAAAAAGCAAGTTAGCCAAGACGTATTATCAGAAAAAGGTAGAGACGTTGTAGACACAAGTGCTCAAGTAGATTTTGATGCTCGTGGAAAACAAGATGTTGGTAGAAAGAAAAAATATGCTTCTTCTATTCCTGTAATTAATCAAGTAGTAACTGAAAACTTAGGCGGCGAAATAATAGGAGGTATAACAGATGGTAAAACTACTGGATTAGCTAAAGATATTATATCAGGTATGACAACTAGTACCGATCCCTCTAGTGTAGCTAAAAATATAATAGCAAACACTAAAGACAAAACTGTTATGCAACAGATGAGATCTGCTATAGGTAAATGGGGTAGTGATACTTATAATGATTTTGTAGACACTGCAATTAATCAAGGTTTAATAGGTGTTATACCTGTGTCAACAATAAAAAGAAGACTAGGTCGACAGTCTAACGTAGATGCTGGTCTTATAAACTATAAAAAAATTGGTAAGACTGATCAAGTTAAAGTAAAAAACGGTAAAAAAACATATTCAAGACCTGATGTTTTTAAGATAACTAAAATAGACAAACAAAAGTTAAAAGAATATTATAAGTCTAGTGAAAAAAGACAACAGTCTTTATTTAGTATGTTAACAGAAGGTATAATGGCTGAAGGTTTACAGACATTAAAAAATGACAAAGCTTTTGTAGATAAAGTAAGAACTACTTTAGAGTTAAAAAGATCACCTCTAACGGTTGATGAATTTTTTGATGGACTAGAACAACAATTAGATCAAAGATCTAAAGAAGATACATCTCTAGATGTTGTAACAGCTAAGGCCAGCAATAGATCTAAACCTGTTTCAAAAGTCTCTTTAAACAAAATCAGTAAAGTTGTAACAAAAAATCCAAGAAAAATATTATTAGACGCTGAATATACTGCATACCCAAACAGAGGTAAAAAAGAAACTTGGTCTGAAAATTTTACAGACAAACAGAAACAAACTAGAAACGAAAGAACTGCTTTAATGTTGCCGTTGTTTGGTTTAGATTTTTTTAGTACCAACACTATGTTTATGAGTAACAGATCGATATTTAATTATCAATCTAAAAAAGGTATAAACGAATTTAACGAAGTATTTACTAAGCCTTTGTCTGGTGAATTTATTAAAGATAATCCTGCGTATGTAAAAAAATATACAAAAACTGTTAATGGTGATATATTTGTAGATAAAAATAAAATAAAAAAAGAAGGTGGAAGCGTATTAAATAAGCAAGATATATCTATAATTAAACAAGCAGAAAAAGAACAAAGCACTTATTCTAATTTAAGACCAGAGCAAAGAGTAGATTTACTTAATGATCCTAATTTTAGAAATCTTCAAGATGAAAAAGTAAAAATATTAGAAAAAATAGTTAAAGCTATAGATAAAGATATAAGAGATTCTAAAACTAAAAAAATTATTCCTGAAAGACTAGAGTTTTGGAGTGCTTGGTGGGCGTCACAAAGTGATGGAATGATGAGACATCCAGTTAGAGTTTTAGCTCCAATTAGGTTTTTCTCTACATCAAACATACCTTCTAAAAGTGTTAATAATAGAAGAAACTATGAAGCTGAACATACACTTCAAGTTAACGCTGTAGTAAGAATAATAGTAGATTCTTATATAAACAACAACGTTAAAGATGGGTTAATATTTATAAAAGATAATTACATACAAGGTCAAATTTTAAAAACAGACGACACAATAGTTAGTGATGCTGGTTGGAAAAGCAAAGTACCTGCAGAGTTTTTTGAAATGGAAAAACCTAATATTTGGGTTAGATATTTATTAACAAACGAAGATATCAATTTCAACGAACTTATTACTTACAAAAATGGAAAAGTAATGAGTGTTGCTGAAAGTTTAGGCTTGCCTTTAGGTAACTTAGAAAACAATCCTGACAATATTCAGTTTCAAAATAAATTACTTAAAGAGATTTTAGGTGTATATAAAGAAAATAATACTTTTGTATTAAAAGAACCTAAAAGCATTAAAAGTGCTCAAGCAGAATTTAAAGCTGCTGCTCCAACTAATGCTAAACAAAGTAAAAGAGTTAAGATAAATAAGAAAACTTTATTTCCACTTATAAATGCTGATGGAACTACAGAAGCTTCTATCGAAGCAATGGGTAATGCTGATAAAGCTGCTGAATTAGCTAGAGCTTTAGACACGCCTTCAAAAGGTATTAGTGTATTTGATTTTGACGACACGTTAGCTTACAGCAATAGCAAAGTTATTGTTGACATGGGAGACGGCACTACAAGAAAAATAACACCAGCCGAGTTTGCTAGTGAAGCAGAAACGTTAGAACAAAACGGTGCTGAATTTAATTTTGATGAATTTAACAAAGTTGTAGATGGTAAAAAAGGACCATTAGCTGATCTAGCTTTAAAACGTCAAGACAAGTTTGGTAGTGGTGATATATTTGTATTAACAGCAAGGCCACAAGCTTCTGCTGAAAGTATTAAAATGTTTTTAGATGGTATTGGTTTAAACTTACCTATTGAAAATATAACAGGTTTAGAAAATGGATCTGCTGACGCAAAAGCTTTATGGGTATTAGACAAAGCAGCTAAAGGTTATAACAACTTTTATTTTGCAGACGATGCTATAGCTAATGTTCAAGCTGTTAAAAACATACTTGACCAAATAGATGTTAAGTCAAAAGTTCAAATAGCTAAACAAAGTAAAAGAGAAAGAATTAATAAAGAGTTTAATGTTATCATTGAGCAACAAAGTGGTAAAGAATGGTACAAAAATTATTCTGATGCAAGAGCAAAAGTAGAAGGCAAGGCTAGAAATAAATTTGAATTTTTTATTCCACCATCTGCAGAAGATTTTACTGGTTTGTTATATAAGATTTTACCTAAAGGTGAAAAAGGTAATTTAGCTCAACGATGGATACAAGAAAATTTACTTGATCCTTTTAATAAAGCCGAGCAATTAGTTATACAAGCTAAAATAGCAGTTGCTAAAGACTTTGAAGAATTAAGAAAAACTATAGATAACGTTCCTAAAAACTTAAGTAAACAAGTAGGCGTTGGTAACTTTACTCATTCGCAAGCTTTAAGAGTTTTTATATGGAACATGCAAGGCATGGATATTCCTGGTTTATCCCAAAGAGATAAAAAGAGACTAGTTGAAGCTATTGAAAAAAATCCAGACATGAAAGTGTTTGCTGAAAAAATAGCTTTCATACAAAAAGGAAAAGAATATCCTGGACCTACAGCTGAATGGGTTAGTGGAAATATTACTTCAGATATAATAAATAGTATACAAAAAGTATACAGAAAAGAAGCTTTGCAAGATTGGCAAGAAAATGTAGATATTATATTTTCTAAAGAAAACATGAATAAGTTAGAAGCAATATATGGTTCTAATTTTACTATAGCATTAAATAACATGTTATCTAGAATGAAGAGAGGAAGCAATAGGCCTGTTGGTGGTAATGCTCAAGTAGAAAACGTAATGGATTGGTTAAACAATTCTGTTGGTGCTATAATGTTCTTAAATGTTAAATCAGGATTACTACAGCTTATATCTTCTGTTAACTTTATGAACTGGAGTGACAACAATCCTTTTAAAGCAGGTTTAGCTTTTGCTAATCAAAAACAATATTGGAAGGATGTAATGTATTTGTTGAACTCTGATTATTTAGTAGAAAGACGTAATGGTTTAAAAATAAATGTAGCAGAATCAGAAATAGCTGAAGCATCTAAAAAAGGTGGTATAAAAGGTGTTATATCTTATTTGTTAAATAAAGGATTTATATTTACTAGAATAGCAGATAGTTTAGCTATATCAACAGGTGGAGCGACTTTCTATAGAAACAGAGTAAATAGTTTAGTTAAACAGGTAAATATAGATACAGGTGCTCTTTATACTAAAGCAGAAGCAGAAGCTATAGCGTTTAATGATTTTTATCAAGTATCAGAGGAAAGCCAACAATCAAGTAGAACTGATAGAATATCAATGCAGCAAGCTAGTGGTTTAGGTAGATTAGTATTAAACTTTGCTAACACACCTATGCAGTATGCTAGAATAATTAAAAAATCAACGGCTGATTTGTTAGCAGGTAGAGGTGATTGGAAAACTAATGTGTCTAAAATATTTTATTATGGAGTAGCACAAAACTTAATATTTAATGCTATGCAAGCTGCTGTATTTACTTTGTTATTTAAAGAAGAAGATGACGAAGAAAAAGAAAAAAGAGGTGCTGATGAAAAAGCAATGGATATTGGTCAAGGTATGTTAAGCTCTTTATTAAGAGGTTTAGGATATGGTGGCGCGTTAGTAGATACTTTAATAGCAATTAGCTTAGAAGTAAATAAACAAGCGCAAAAGAAATCACCAGATTTTGAAGAAGCTGTTTGGTCTGTTTTTGATTATTCTCCTGCTATAGATTCTAAAATAAGAAAATTAAGAAGCGCCGCTAACACTTACAAATATAATAGAAAAGAAATATTTAGAAGAGGATTTAATTTAGACAATCCAGCTTACTTAGCTATTGGTCAAGTTGTTTCTGCTTCTACAAATATTCCAGCTGATAGAGCTTTAAGGTTAATGATGAGCTTAAAACAAATGTCAGATAATGATTTAGAGTTATGGCAAAGAGCAATGTTAGCTATGGGTTATACTAGTTGGCAAGCAGAACTACCTTATTGGGGTACTAAAACTACTCTTGAAAATGAAGAAAAAGAAGATGCAAAAATAAAATTACAATACAAAACTGATGCGCTTAAATTAAAAAGACTTGGTTATAAAAGAAGACCTATGACGAAAGGTGTACCTGAAGGTAAATTAAACGTCGATTACATAAGAGTACAAAGACCTACGGGAGATTATGAATATTGGTTAACACCAAAAAATAAAAAATAAAAATGGGACACCCTTACAGAAAAACATCACCTTTAAACCAAAACTACAACGAAGTTAATGTTCAAGATTTACAGGATATGGGTAAAGTTAAGAAAAACAAAAAAGGAAAATATGTTGTTAACGAAAATGCAACAACCGTAAAAGACACTTTATATATACCTAAAGGCACTAAATCATATACAGGCAAAAAAATTAAAGTTGGTAAAATGATAGATGAAAGTGATTATGAAAATATTTCTAAACTCGTAAATAATTAAAAGTAATGGCACAAGAAATTGGCGAACAAACTAAAGTAACACTTGACCTTAAAACTATAGGAACAATAGTAGGATTTACTATAGCATTAGCTACAACTTATTTTACATTAAAAGCAGATATAGCTATCGCTATGGAAATGCCTGAACCTGAAATATCTAGTGTAGAGTTTAAATACAAAGACGAACTAATACGATCTAACGTAGAAAAAGTTATAGAACAGGTAGACAACATTGAAAAAGATGTTGATGAAATAAAAGAAATGATGAAAACTTTAGATGCTAGATTGTATGAAATACAAAAAAGACCATGAAACATGTGATAATAATAGTAGGGCTTTTATTCACAACCTTAAGCTTTAGCCAATATAAAGATGACATTAGCGTAGTACAGTTTAGCGCTAAGTTTTTAGTTGACAAGCAGATATCATTAAAAAAGTTTAAAGAATTTAATACACATACTTTATTTATAAGCGAGCATAGTAAGTTTTTTAAAGAAGAAGAGGTAGAATATTTGCCAACAATAGTACTATATAATAATGGTGATGAAATAATCAGAATACATGGAGGTATATCTTTAACTTTACCAGAAGACACAGCTAAGCAATTACA
>ERZ767114.568-NODE-568-length-19702-cov-2.825987_pt1 | contig 19702 bp, 16 predicted proteins | sample MGYA00374952_ERZ767114 | MGnify/ENA primary metagenome ERZ767114 (study PRJEB28939, sample SAMN06267156) | marine metagenome | isolation source: Columbia River Estuary | place: USA:Columbia River Estuary, USA | collected 2012-05-05 ...
ACCAGTGGCCTTGAGCTATTGCGACGTTTAAAACGTGATGAGATTACTGAAACATTACCAGTAATTATGCTTACCGCTAAGGCAGAAGAGACACATAAGATTTCTGGACTGGATTCAGGTGCAGATGACTATATTGCTAAGCCCTTTTCGCCCAGAGAGTTGATATCTCGTGTTAAAGCTGTACTGCGGCGTATTGGTCGAGAAGAGCTTCGAGAGCCAATAGTAGTAGGAGAATTATTATTTGATCCGCTGGGACACAGGGTAAGTATTTCAGGAGTTTCTGTTAATCTTGGTCCCACAGAGTATCGCTTATTGCAGTTTTTCCTAACCCATCAAGAACGTGTTTATTCTCGTGATCAGATACTCGATTATGTGTGGGGTGGCAACGCCTACTTAGATGAACGGACAGTAGATGTTCATATCAGGAGATTACGTAAAGCAATATCAGTTGCAGGACACCAGAACTATGTGCAGACTGTGCGGGGGGCGGGATACCGTTTTTCCATCCAGTTAAATAATGTGTCATGACCAGTGTGAGGAATTTATCTATTGCGACCAGGAATGCAGGAGGAAATTTGGCGGGTCATTTTTATTTTGGTTTCCTGCGCTTTATTTGGTTGGAGCCTAGGCTTCCTTGTCGAACTTATTTTTTTAGGTATTTTGGGTTATTGCCTATGGACCTTTAGTGTTGCCGGTCGTGTGTTTGCTTGGATTGATAAAGGTATGCGTGGTATTCCCCCTGAATTAGATGGTATCTGGGGCGATATAACTGATACGTTTAATCGTCAGCGTCGCCGTCATCGACGTGCACAAGATAAAATGCGGGTGACAATCAATCGCGTCACTCGAGTCACCGAGGTGCTTGATGAAGGTCTCTTGATCTTGACCAATGACCGCAATTTGGACTGGTGGAATAGCTCTGCTAAGCGTCTTTTAGGTTTGCGGTCAGGTGATCGAGGAACCTCAGTGATGAATTTGATTCGAGATCCAGATTTTGTAGCATATATTAATCAGGGAGATTTTTCTGACTCACTGACATTAGCATCAAATGTCCAAGATACTGTTGTATTGGAACTAACGGCCTCTTATTTTGGCCAGCAGGGCGAAATTGTTCTTTTAGTCAGTGATACTAGCCGTATTAATCATCTTCAAAAACTGCGCTCAGAATTTGTAGGCAATGTGTCCCATGAGTTGCGTACGCCACTCACTGTAATACGAGGTTACTTAGAGACGCTTCAAGATATACCAAAAAATACGGCTGTGGAGAATAAAGCCTACGACCAGATGTCTGAGCAGGTCACTCGTATGCAGGCCCTGGCCGATGACTTAATTTTATTGTCTCGACTCGAGGAAGAGGTAGGTAATTCGGTGCTAGAAGAATTTGATCTAGCTGATCTACTTAAGACCATTGTGATTGAAGCCGAAGCTCTTAGTGAAGGGCAACACATTATAAGCTTTGATGCTATGTCTACTCCGCTGCGCGCCAACCAGAAAGATATTCGAGGTGCATTGGGCAATATTATTTTCAATGCAGTAAAGCACAATCCAACAGGTGCAAACATAGAGATTAAAATTGAAGCAAAGGAGAGTGGCTTCTTCGTAACCATTGCAGATGACGGTATAGGGATCGATCCGCTGGAAATTCCAAGGCTCACCGAGCGTTTCTATCGAGGAGATAATAGTCGTAATTCACAGACTGGTGGAAGCGGCTTGGGGCTAGCAATTGCGAAGCACGCTCTGACTCAGGCAGGCGGTAGCCTTACTATCACTAGTCGTTTAGGAAAGGGTTCAAAATTCGAGTGTTGGCTGCCTACTCATAAAGATTAGACAGCCTAGGTAGGTATTAATCAGGTCGAACTCTAGGAGCACTTTTATTAGCAAAAGCCTCTAATCGCTCATTTGAAGCTGGTTGTGTATTAACGATACCAGCAACAACAGACTCTGCATAAGCTGCGTCCATCGCCGACATACTCTGCATATGGCTGATAGCTGAACAGATAGCAAAATTAGATAAGACTGGGTTTTCCGCCGCTGTGCGCGCAATTTCCATAGCCTTGTCTTCGCTTGAGCCCTCCACCAAATATTGGCACAGGCCAACTTGAAACGCTTCTTCTTGCTTGTATACGCGACCAGTCAGCATCATATCGATCATGCGGGCTTTTCCCACAAGGTCAGCAACGCGTATGGTTGCACCTCCACCAGTAAATAATCCACGTTGGCCCTCAGGCAGAGCAAAATAAGTACTTTGATCGGCGACCCGCACATGCGCAGCTGAGGCCAGCTCAAGGCCACCACCAACAACGGCACCTTTGAGGGCGGCAATAATAGGTACACCACCATATTCCATCTTATTGAAGGCTTCATGCCAGCGGAGGCATATATGCATAAACTCTTCGGGACGACGCTGCTCATTATGGTGTTCAACCAAATCTAAGCCAGCACAAAAATGATCGCCCTCGGCTCGCAGAACCACAGCTCTGGCACCCATTCTGGGAAGTTTAGAAAAGACCTCTATCAATTCCTCAATCGTGTCGGCATTTAAAGCGTTACGTTTTGCTGGCCGAGATAGAACAACTTGTACAATACCGTCTTCATCACCGATCAGAGTAAGATTTTCAAGATCAAAATTATCAAGTTTTTCCAAAACAGTTTCTCCTAAAATACTATAGACAGTGACTTCTTTAGTGCATCAACGCCGAGATTATAATCAGTTATAACAACCAGTCCAGCAACATATTTATTGTTTAGTTTAGTTTTCCGCTTCTCGCTAGCGCGCGCAGCTCATATTTTTGTATTTTGCCAGTCGCAGTTTTTGGCAGTTCACCAAAAACAACTTTTTTGGGGCGTTTAAAGCCGGCCAGCTGTGATCTACAGAAAGTATCGATTTCGTTCTCTGATACGGACTTTCCTTCCAACAACTCTAAAAAGGCGCAGGGTACCTCTCCCCATTTTTCATCTGGCAGTGCGACCACGGCAGCCAACGAAACCGCAGGATGTTTATGCAATACCCCCTCGATCTCCACTGATGAAATATTTTCTCCACCCGAAATAATAATATCTTTTAGCCGATCTTTAATTTCCGCATAACCTTGGGCATGCATTACTGCTAAATCACCCGTATGAAACCAACCATCTTTGAGAGACTCAGCGGTATTATCCTGATCTTTCAAATAGCCTTTCATAATGGTGTTGCCGCGGATTAATATCTCACCGATTGTCTCTCCATCGGCGGGCACATCAGCACCAGACTCCATATCAACAATTCGCATTCCGGCAGTCATTACCATAGCAGCACCTTGGCGAGCTTTGAGCTTAGCTCTTGCCTCTGCATCGAGATTATCCCAGTCTGAATTCCAGGTAGACATTACCGTATGACCATAGGTTTCTGTTAAGCCATAAACCTGGGTGACGTTGAAACCCAGTTTCTCAACGCCCTGCAATACAGCAGCTGGAGGAGGGGCACCAGCGGTCATTAATTCAATTTTATGGTTGCAGACAAAGTCTTTAGCTGCGGGGGAGTTGAGTAACATACTCAAAACAATCGGAGCACCACCAAAGTGGCTAATTTCGTGTTCCAAAATAGTTGAAAATATTTCTTCAGGATCAATAGCTCGAGTACAAAAAATAGTACCTGCTATAGCTGCCATCGTCCAAGCATGACCCCACCCATTGCAATGAAACATTGGGACTGTATACAGATAATTGGGATGGCGGGGTAAATCCCAGTCGGTAATCGTACCCATCGACATCAAGTATGAACCTCGATGATGGTAAACAACGCCTTTAGGCCGACCAGAGGTTCCTGAGGTATAGCTTAAACCAATAGCATCCCACTCATTGGTTGGCATCGCCCATTCGTCATCTTCTGAGCCTGTAGACAAGAATGATTCGTAGTCCTGACTGCCTATTGCAGAGGGATGACTAGTGTTTTCAAGATCCAAGATATCAATAACAAGCAAGTCTTTATCCCCGTGCAGCTCCAGGGCTCGTTTTGTTTGAGGTGCAAGCTCGTAGTCAACGATAAATACTTTAGCTTCACCATGACCTAAGATATAGGCAATGGTCTCATCATCTAGGCGCGTATTAACGGTATTTAACACAGCACCAGACATAGGAATACCAAAGTGAGCCTCGACCATTTCAGGAGTGTTCGCCGCTAAAATAGCAACAGTATCCCCTTTCTGAATACCGGCCCTACTCAGGGCCGATGCGAGCTTTTTGCAGCGATCATAAAATGCTTGCCAAGAATACTGGCGCTCTCCATAAACCACAGCTCGGCGATCTGGAAACATCAATGCCGTTCTTCTTAAAAATGAGAGTGGTGTTAATGGATCATAATTAGCATCAGATATAGCAAATGCATCGAACTTGTTGGCAGACATGTGTTATCCCTCGTAAGCCCTTTTGGCGAGTTTCACCAGGCTAAGATTAATTCGCTCTTTTGTCTAAAAATTAAATTCAAGTCTCTTTCAGAAGCGATCATACCTATGTTGCAAGGCTAATAAAATCAATACTTTTAGATACTTAAATGGCGAATGGGCGGTAAGTGGCGGGCGTAATTTATTAAGCCTAAGGGATAAAAAAAGGGCGCATTAGCGCCCTTTTTTAAACGATTAAACACTAAAATTTATGTTCCATGCCAATGCCAATGGCACTGAAGTCTGCATCGCTAGAATCTACTTTAGAGTCCGTATTGTCAGTGTAAAAAGCAAAAAACTTGGTATTTTTAGCTAATTTGTAATCAGCGCCCAGAGACAACGTTGTCTCTTCATCTCCGTCAACATCATCTTCGATGGCTCCATACTGTGCTTTTAAAGTGATATTACTATCCATTTTGTAGGCAGCACTTACAAAATAGCCGGATTCATCTTTAGTGCCCAAGTTATCTTCATTCTGCTGATACATAAAGCCAAGCTTTATTGCGTCTATTTGATACTGTGCCACCATTCGGGTGAGATCTTGTTCGTCGATATCTTGATCTCCGGTAACTGCTATGTAGAGTTTGTCGCGAGTATAGCTGACCGAATAAGACATACCATCATTGAGACCTGTGTCATCTTGGCCATCTTGATCAGTATCCTCGCCTTCAGCAGGAATCATTGCTACGGTCGCAGAAAAACCATTATTCGATGGAGTTGTATAAGCAATAATATTTGAAAGCCGATTTTCACCTTCGAAGGTGTTCTTTATATCACCCTCAAGATCATTAAATAAATCAACTCTCTTCGCTGCTAGTTTTGTTGGGCTGTCATGCTTGCCAGCCCAAACCATTCCAAAATTACCCTTTAATCCAGCAAATGTATTGCGCTGCTTAAATGTTTGGCCTTTGCAGCTACCACTATCAATACAAACTTCGTACTCAGCCTGATAAACCACTTCAAGGCCGTCAGAGATTTTAGTCGCTCCCTTTAGTCCCAAGCGAGAGGCATTGCTGTTCAGATTCCATTCATCAGAACCTCCGTCATCTTGACTAACCACAGACAGATTAGCCTTACCATAAACCTTCCCATCAATGGGTCCCTCGGCAAAGCTAAAAGTCGTAAAGACAATACCGAATGTTAACAATGATTTTTTCATGTTCAATTCCTAACTAAACAATTCTTTTTGGGCTTGTGCCCTCCCAGTTGTCACTGGTCAGCCATGACAACTGCGCAAATAATATATGAGTAAATTATGACAAAAATATGACAGCCATAATATTTTTTATTTTTCTTCAGTTGTCATATTTCTGTCATAAAAATTCAATATATTGAGCTCCGTAAAGCGCTAACTTAAATCATTTGTAAAAATATTATCAGCTTTTAGGAGATCCATATGTATAACAGGAAGAATGTTTTTGCAACGGTTGCTGTTTTGGTATTGTTTTTAACGGCACCAATATCGTTTGCTCGAGACAGTATTGAAGTCGTTGGTTCATCCACAGTATATCCGTTTTCAACGGTAGTGGCTGAACGGTATGGGCGGGCAACTGGCAAGCCAACACCCAAGATTGAATCTACAGGGTCCGGTGGAGGAATGAAATTATTCTGTTCGGGAGTCGGCACTAATTACCCAGATATTACTAATTCATCGCGCCGAATAAAAATGTCTGAATTTAAAAAGTGCCAGTCAAACGGTGTCACTGAAATTATTGAAGTACAAATTGGTTATGACGGCATAGTTGTTGCCAATTCAGTTAATGCGACGCTAATGAACTTGAGTCGTAAAGACATCTTTTTAGCACTTGCTGCCAAGGTACCTGGAGCAGAAGAAGGTAAACTCATTGAAAATCCCTACACCACCTGGAAGCAGGTGAATGCTTCGTTGCCTGATACTGAGATAGAGGTTCTTGGGCCGCCACCCACTTCTGGGACAAGAGATGCTTTCGCCGAGCTGGCGATGGAAGGCGGATGCAAAAAGATTGGCTGGATTGCTGCGCTGAAGAAAACTGATAAAAATGCCTATAAACAACTTTGTCATACTGTTCGTGAAGATGGCCGTTATATTGAGGCAGGCGAAAATGATAATCTCATTGTACAAAAGCTAGAGGCTAATCCTGCAGCGCTGGGAGTATTTGGATTCAGTTTTTTAGACCAGAATGCTGACAAGGTACAGGGTGCAGAAATAGAGTCGGTAGGCCCTGATTTTGAATCAATTGCGGACAAGTCATACCCTATTTCGCGGCCGCTGTTCTTCTACGTAAAGAAGGCACATGTCGATGTAGTTCCTGGAATGCGAGGTTATCTCAAAGAGTTCACCAATGAACGAGCATGGGGAGAAGACGGTTACCTTGCTGAAAAAGGAATGATTCCTCTACCGACCAAAACTCGCAGGGAAATGGGTAAAAATACCATGGCTTTGGTCCCAATGACCGGAAAAGAGACATTAAAATAAAGGGTATAGTTTTACAGAGTACCTCCACGCCCAGCTCGAAGAGCTGGGCTTTTCTATTTAAGGAAGTTTGATAGCGATATGCAGGCTACTAATATATTTTTATTACTGATTGGAATAGGTCTCTTTGGCTTTTATCTAGTTCGAGGTCGTTCGCTAGCAATTGCTAATCCGTTGGGGGGTATTCGACAACTTCATTCGCTTCCTTCCTACTATGGCATGCATGCAGCACTTTGGTGTGCGCTGCCTCCATTACTTATTCTTGGGTTTTGGTTGATGTTTGATGAGCCTGTTATTAACAGCATAGTGATGAATTCGTTACCTTCAGATTTGGCACCAACTAATACCTCTAGCTATAACCTATTACTCAATAGAGTGGCTAATATTGCCAATGGCATTTTACCGCGTGAAGGCCAAACGATCGGTCTAATTAATGCGGCCGATAATATGGCAGCGTTAAAAGTAACGTCTCGATGGTCCATGACATTGCTGTTACTCACCGTGGCGATGGCCGGGTTAACTTGGAGCTGGTATAGGGTTTCAGCCGACTTTCGAGCACGTCCTGCTGTGGAAAAAGTAATGCAGAATCTGCTGCTTGCCTGCGCATGCCTGGCTATTTTTACAACGATAGGCATCGTATTTTCTGTTTTATTTGAATCGGTACAATTTTTTAGATCAGTGCCTATCTATGATTTCGTGTTCGGCCTCGAGTGGAGTCCTCAAACAGCAATTAGAGAAGATCAAGTAGGATCCTCAGGCAGCTTTGGTGCTATACCTCTATTCGTTGGTACTTTACTTGTTTCGGCAGTCGCCATGTTCATCGCAGTCCCCATAGGTTTAATGTCAGCGATCTATTTAGCGGAATATGCGAGCAATGGTGTACGTACCTATGCCAAACCGGCATTGGAAGTGTTGGCAGGTATTCCTACGGTCGTGTATGGATTTTTTGCAGCACTGACTGTCGCCCCTTTTTTACGAGACTTAGGTGCCAGCTTTGGTTTATCCATCTCATCAGAGAGCGCACTGGCTGCTGGAGGTGTAATGGGGATAATGATTATTCCTTTTATATCTTCTCTGGCAGATGATGTGATCACCGCAGTACCGCAATCCATGCGTGATGGTTCTCTAGCCATGGGGGCAACGCAATCAGAGACCATTCGTAAGGTAGTTATTCCAGCTGCACTACCAGGGATCGTTGGTGGAATTATGTTAGCTATATCACGGGCTATTGGCGAGACAATGATAGTAGTGATGGCCGCAGGGCTAGCAGCAAACTTGACGGCCAATCCTTTGGACTCAGTAACAACCGTAACCGTTCAAATCGTAACCCTACTAACAGGGGATCAGGAGTTCGATAGTCCCAAAACACTAGCCGCTTTTGCATTAGGGCTTATGTTGTTTACTGTAACTTTACTGCTAAATATCTTTGCCTTACACATCGTCAAGAAATATCGGGAACAGTATGAATAACAGAACCAACACTTTGTCAAAAATTCAGCATTCGTTGACTCGACGTAATCGAGCCGAAGCGCGATTCCGGTGGTATGGGCGCTGCGCTATATTTATCGGCTTGCTTGCAGTTGCAATACTTTTTTTCGATATTATCAGTAAGGGCCATGGTGCTTTTAGAGCTACCTATATCAATCTAGATATTCACTATGATCCTGAACTCATCGGCATTAATAATTTGGCAGATAATGAACAGCTTTCCGCTGGCAACTGGCAGGCGTTATCCAAGACAGCTCTGCGCAACAAATTCCCAGACGTTTCTGGCCGCCAAGACAAGCGGCGACTAAACAAATTATTAAGTAACGGTGCCGGTTTTGATCTTAAAGATCATCTGCTCGCTAATCCTCAACTGCTGGGTAAAAAGGAGTCAGTGTGGGTCTTGGCAGACGATGATATAGATACCTATTTTAAGTCTTGGTTAGACGGGGATGCCTATGACGCGAGAATGACCGATAAACAGGTGCAATGGATCGCTCAATTACATCAAGAGGATTTAATAACACTTAAATTCAATAGCAATTTATTTTCTCGAGGTGATTCAAGGGAGCCTGAGCAAGCGGGTATCCGCGGTGCAGTTATGGGGTCTTTCCTGACTTTAATAATGACGCTCATGCTGTCTTTCCCAATAGGTGTATCTGCGGCAATTTACCTAGAAGAGTTCGCGCCTAAAAATCGTTGGACTGATTTTATTGAAGTTAACATTAATAATTTAGCGGCAGTACCTTCAATTATTTTTGGTTTGTTAGGTTTGGCCATCTTTATTAATTTTTTCCATGTACCAAGATCCGTTCCCATTGTTGGGGGTTTAGTTTTAACCTTAATGACATTGCCAACGATTATTATCACAAGTCGCGCAGCGATTAAGTCTGTACCACCCTCAATTAGAGAAGCTGCTTTAGGAATGGGAGCTTCTAAGTACCAAATGGTGTTGCATCACGTATTGCCACTATCCTTACCTGGCATGCTAACCGGCGCCATTATAGGCATGGCCCAAGCGCTGGGAGAAACAGCGCCTCTGCTTATGATTGGTATGGTAGCGTTTATTGTTGATATTCCCAGTGGATTTTCTGATCCAGCCACAGTGTTACCGGTACAAATTTTTCTTTGGGCAGACAGTCCCGAGCGAGCATTTATTGAGAAAACGTCAGCCGCTATCATGGTGCTGTTAAGTTTTTTAATTATTATGAATACATCCGCTGTTTGGTTGCGCAAACGATTAGAGCGGCGTTGGTAGACGGTGAATAAGTATCAGACTAGTAGATTAAATAGTAAGGAAATTAAACAGCCACAAAACAAGACAAAGGAAAGACTAAGGTGAAACTAGCTTCAGAGCAAACGTTAGAATTAGATGAAGGCCACGTCACAGTAGGTCAGAGTTTTAGTGACGACCCAAAAATGACAATGCGTAATATCAATGTTTTTTATGCTGACAAACAGGCAATTTATGATGTCAGTATTGATATTGCGAAAAACGAAGTCATTGCAATGATTGGGCCTTCAGGTTGCGGCAAATCAACCTTCTTACGCACCCTTAATCGTATGAACGATACAGTAGATGGATGCCGTGTCGAAGGCGATATTTGTATGGACGGTGAGAATCTCTATGCACCTAACCTTGATGTAGTAGAGCTTCGGGCCAGGGTGGGGATGGTATTTCAAAAGCCTAATCCTTTCCCTAAATCAATTTATGAAAATGTTGCTTACGGACCTAAAATTCATGGTCTGGCGGATACCAGGGTCGATTTGGATGAAATTGTTGAAAACAGCCTGCGTAAAGCAAGCCTTTGGGAAGAGGTCAAAGAGCGACTACATCAGCCAGGAACAGGACTTTCAGGTGGGCAGCAGCAAAGACTGTGCATTGCTAGGGCCATTGCGGTAAGTCCTGAGGTTATTTTAATGGATGAGCCCTGTTCGGCGCTCGATCCAATTGCAACAGCGAAAATTGAAGAGCTTATAGAAGAGCTCAGTCAGAATTTTACTATTGCTATCGTCACACACAGTATGCAGCAGGCGGCACGTGTATCTCATCGAACGGCCTACTTCCACTTGGGCAAGTTAATAGAGGTCAACCCAACTGAGCAGGTATTCACGATGCCCGCACACCAGCTAACAGAAGCTTACATTACAGGTCGATTCGGATAAGGTTTTAATCGAGTCTAATTGCATAGGCTATAGGGAGAAAAACATGGCAAAAATGTCATTTGAAAATCACATCATGAAGCAATTTGATGATGAGCTAGAAGAAATACGTACCCGCCTGATGGAAATGGGGGGCAAGGTCGAGCAGCAACTTCAAAACGCGATTCGTGCAATCAGCGAGGCTGACAGTAAGCTTGCAGAGCAGGTCATCGCAGAAGATAGAAGAGTCGATGCTATGGAGGTTGATATAGATGAGGCTTGCATTTTGATCATTGCCCGACGTCAACCAGCAGCAAGTGACCTACGTTTGGTTATGATGGTGACCAAGGCGGTTAATGACCTAGAGCGTATTGGTGACGAAGCCAGAAAAATCGCTAATCATGCAATTATTTTAACCGAGGAGAGTGGTTCTTCCTCTGGTTATCCAGAGGTCCGGCACATAGCGAGTTCCGTGACAAAAATACTGGCAAATGCACTTGATGCATTTGCGCGCTTTGATGCTGACGCCGCTATACGGACCATCGAAGAAGATAAGCAGGTAGATCTGGACTATAAAACCGCATTACGGGAAGTTGTAACTTATATGATGGAAGATCCGAGAAGTATTAGCCGAGTTATCAATATTCTTTGGGTTGTACGCTCCCTCGAGCGAATTGGCGATCACGCCAAAAATTTGTGTGAACAGATTGTTTTTGTCGTTAAGGGTAAAGACATAAGGCACAAACGCTAAATAGCAGCTAACACCTTAGCATTGAAGCAGGGGTATTTCTGGCGGTATAAACTTTACAACCCGATATTGCGGACTAATTAATAAAAGTATTACTATCAGCACAGTTTAGATAACTTTGTGAATAGGGAATCCACTGATGAGATTAGCCTGTGCTACTAGTATTAAAATTGCCGCCATTGCGTTGAGTATTTGTGCCTCCAGTGTCTTGCTGGCAGGCAAGGCAGATTATCAGAACAGTATCGATAGCCATCAAAAGCAATTTGAGAAAGTGGCATTGGATCTGTGGAACTTTGCTGAGATGGGTTACCAAGAAACTCAAAGCGCAAAGTTACTGCAGGATGAACTTGCCAGCGAGGGATTTAAAGTTACCAGCGGCATTGCCGATATTCCCACCGCATTTAAAGCTGAGTATGGGGCAGGCGGGCCAGTTATTGGTATTTTAGGTGAGTTTGATGCTCTTCCTGGTCTTGCTCAAAGTACGTCCCCTTTTAAAGATGTTATTGAAAACGCCACCGGTGCAGGCCAAGCTTGTGGGCACCATTTGTTTGGTGCCGGTTCTGCTTGGGCAGCGGTCGCTATCAAAGAGTGGTTAGAAGAATCTAATATACCAGGGCGGGTAGTTTTTTATGGCACTCCTGCTGAAGAGGGCGGTTCTGGCAAAGTTTATATAGCTCGCAGCGGCGCTTTTGATAATGTCGATATTATGCTCCATTGGCACCCAGGCTCATCAAATAACGCCAGCCCCCGATCAACCAATTCAAATATGTCAGGAAAGTTTACCTTCAAGGGTATATCTGCCCATGCTGCCAGTGCACCCCACAAAGGGCGCTCAGCGCTAGATGGTGTTGAAGCCATGAACATGATGGTTAACATGATGAGAGAGCATGTCCCTCAGGACTCGCGTCTCCACTACGTGATCACAAAAGGTGGTTTGGCGCCCAATGTTGTCCCCGATCTTGCTCAGGTTTATTACTATGTTCGTCATCCAAAACGAGAGGTGGTGAAAGAGTTATTTGCACGGGTCGTGGACACCGCTAATGGAGCTGCCCTAGGTACCGGTACTCAAATGAGTTACGAGGTTATGCATGGCAACTACTCATTGTTACCTAATGAGACATTACAAAGGGTGATGCAGGCCAAATTAGAGGAACTGGGGGGTGTGAGCTACTCTGCAGCAGAGCAAAAATATGCTGAGACTATCTACAAAACATTGGTTCAGCCATCGGCCGAAATAGGAGATCAAGAGAGTATAAGCCCCTATCAAAGAACTCATGGTTATGGGTCTACAGACGTTGGTGATGTTAGCTGGTTAATTCCTACTGGTGGTATCGGAGTGGCAACCTGGGTCCCGGGAACAGCGGCTCATTCTTGGCAAGCGGTTTCTACTGGTGGTACTTCAATTGGGTTAAAGGGCACCAAATTAGCTGCAAAAGCATTGGCCGCGACGGCGCTAGAGATTTATGAAAATCCGAGGATTGTGGATCAGGCAAAAAAAGAACTACAGAATAATGTGGGCCCAGACTTTAAGTATCAGGCGCTTTTGGGCGATCGTAAACCGCCCTTAAATTATCGCAACAACTGAGATGTTCCTAAGCTTTTGCGCTCGGTCTTTGACTAACTTCGTTGTACCAACGGTTTATGTTTGTTGCGTCTTCAGGGATTCTTTTTTTGACCCATTTAGCGAAATCTATACAAACCAATGCAGTAATATCTGCGACAGAAAAGTAGTCTCCAACTATATATTTACTGTTCTCTAGATGAGCCTCAAGATCAGAGAAAAAATGATCCAATCGCAACAGACCGCGCTCAGCTAGATCGGGAATCTGTGCGTAATTATGTGGCCCCGGCATGGCTCGGTTAACAAACCCCGGAGTTGCATTTCTAAAGGCTTCCATAATTGCATACATCCCATTGGCATGTAGCTGGTCATTGATAGATTCGACCTTGGCACGCTCCACCGAATCTCTGCCAAACAAAGGGTTGTTTGGATAAACTTCTTCAAGGTAACGACAGATGGCCATAATCTGACTGAGATGGGTACCATCGTCTAGCTCAAGAACCGGCACCTGACTTAGAGGATTAATAGCCTTGAAGGCCCCTGAGAAATGTTCGCCAGAGGCGAGATCAACTTGAATTGTTTCGATCTCAATATTTTTTTCAGCCATAAAAATTCGAACCCTACGGGGACTCGGTGCAGTAGCGCAATCATAAAATTTCATGTGTAGACCTTTTGTGATTAGAGGGTCGCTTGAGCAGGAAGCTTCAGTACATCAAGCCTTTGTTCGATAGCTTTTTGTATTCCGGCGGTATCAAGGTTGATCGATGTAAGCTGTTCTGGATGGGACCCGTGATCAACAAGTTTGTCAGGAATACCTAGTTGCAATACCGGGATCACAATACCTTGCGCCGCTAAAAACTCTATGACCGCAGACCCGGCACCGCCAGAGATAGCATTTTCCTCGATTGTTACCAAGAGTTGATGTTTCGCTGCAAGGGTTTGAATGAGCTCTTCATCGATGGGTTTGACAAAGCGCATATCTGCCACAGTTGCATTCATATGGCTTGCCACTGTAGTTGCAGACTCTAAAAGAGTGCCAAAATTAAGAATAGCAACGCCGCTTCCTTCTCGCTTAATAACACCTTTACCTATAGGCAAAGCAGTCATAGACTCCTCAATTACAGCACCAGGGCCAGTTCCTCGCGGGTATCTCACTGCAGCTGGGCCAGTATGCATGTAGCCTGTATATAGCAACTGCCTTGTTTCATTCTCATCAGATGGCGCCATAACCACCATATTAGGAATACAGCGTAAGTAACTAATATCGTAGGCACCGGAGTGCGTAGCCCCATCTTCACCCACCAAACCTGCTCGGTCTAAAGCAAAAAGAACATCTAGATTTTGAATGGCCACATCATGGATGAGTTGGTCATAAGCGCGTTGTAAAAATGTTGAGTAGATGGCAACCACTGGTTTAAGCCCTTCACAGGCCATACCAGCAGCTAGGGTGACAGCATGCTGCTCAGCAATGGCCACATCTTCATAGCGATCAGGAAAGCGTTCAGCAAATGCATTCATGCCAGACCCTTCGCACATAGCCGGAGTGATCCCGATTAGTTTCTGATCTTTTTCGGCCATATCACATAGCCAGTCACCAAAAACCTTCTGATATTTTGGCTTAGATATTTTAGGGGGTTGTTCTATGGCCTCTACAACAGGGGGCTTTGGCTCAATTTTATTAAGAGCATGATAACCAACCGGGTCATTCTCTGCGGGAGCAAAGCCTTTGCCCTTGTGCGTAATAACATGCAGCATTACCGGCCCTTTAATGGCCTTTAGATTAGTCAGCGTTTGCACTAATAGAGGCAAGTCATGGCCATCAATGGGACCAATATAGTAAAACCCCAGCTCTTCAAAAATAGTCGCTGGGGATACCATACTCTTCATGTACTCTTCGGTGCGACGGACAAATTCTTTGGCATGGGGGAGGGAGCGCAATGCTTTTTTACCGCGCTCGCGCAATTGGTTATAAAACTTACTGGCCCACAATTTAGAGAAGTAGGTAGACAGACCGCCGACGTTTTTAGAAATCGACATTTGATTGTCGTTAAGAATAACCAGAAGATCCTTATCAACGTGAGATGCATGGTTAATCGCTTCAAAAGCAATTCCTGCGGTCATTGCGCCATCACCAATAATGGCTACGGTTTTACGATCCTCTCCGAGTTGGTCTGAGGCCATCGCCATCCCTAACGCAGCACTTATTGAAGTGCTAGAGTGGCCCACCCCAAAGGTATCAAACTCACTTTCTGAGCGTTTGGGGAATCCAGATAAACCGTCTTTCTGCCGCATGCTCAGCATTTGCTCGCGTCTGCCGGTAAGTATCTTATGCGGGTAGGTTTGATGGCCTACATCCCAAACCAGTCGATCATTGGGCGTGTTATACACATAATGCAAAGCTACAGTGAGCTCGGTTACACCCAAACCTGCACCAAAATGCCCACCAGTCTTACCCACGCAAAAAAGCATGAACAATCTCAGTTCGTCAGTGAGTTGGGTTAATTCCTCAGTATCTAATTTGCGTAAATCTTCGGGCGCATTAACAGCATCCAGTAACGGAGTTGCCGGGCGGTTGAGAGGAATATCGGTAAAGGTCTTTTGCATCTGGGTATTGCTTTGGTTAAAAGTTATCTGGGTTGTGAATCTTACACCAATTAGGTTATTTAATAAGCCCGATTAATAATAAAGCTGGCAATATAACGTAATGGCTCGGCCCGCGCACCAAAGGTATCTAGACAATTGATGCTCTTTGCATAAAGTTCAGCAGTCTGTTTCCTAGCTTCATCAAGACCTAGTAGAGAAGTATAGGTTGCCTTATGGTTGTTAAAATCAGAACCCTGCTGTTTGCCTAGTTGATCAGTAGAGCTCTCCACATCAAGAATGTCATCTTGGATTTGAAACGCCAGACCTATAGCTTTGGAAAATTCAGAGAGCAAGAGCAACTGGTCTGACGTTGCGCGGCCAGTTGCGAGACCGCCCATTAGCACACTGGCTTCAATTAACGCGCCTGTTTTTTGAGCGTGCATAAACTTGAGCTGCTCAATAGACAAAGATTGGCCTGTCGCTGCTAAATCTATAGCCTGACCTGCTGCCATGCCAGAGCATCCGCTATTGGCAGATAATAGTCGAACCAACTCAACAACAATTTCAGGGCTGACATCATCTAATTTACAAAGGGTTTCAAAGGCTAAGCTTTGAAGAGCATCTCCAGCTAGTATTGCAGTTGCCTCACCAAACTGAATATGACAGGTCGCTTTACCTCGACGTAGATTGTCGTTATCCATGGCGGGCAAGTCGTCATGAATCAAAGAATAAGCATGAATCATTTCAATAGATGCGGCCACGATCGCAGTACCCTCATTGGCTTCAGCTACAGCATCAGCAGCGGCAAAACACAGAAGAGGGCGTACGCGCTTACCACCGTTAAATATCGAGTAGCGCATGGCTTCAAAGAGATTATCAGCAGGACCATTGGCCACAGGGAGGCATATCTCCAGCTGATTATTGACAAGGTCACGGTAGTTATTGATCGTTGAATCCATTAGATAAAGCTCTTTAATCTAGTCTTCAGGACTATAGTGATCACTAACTAACTCATTACCTTGGCGGGTTAGTGTTTCAACTTTTTGTTCAGCTTCTTTTAGCGCTTGTTGGCACTCGCGAGCAACTTTAATGCCCTGCTCAAAAGACTTCATAGAGTCTTCTAAGCTAAGATCGCCACTCTCTAGAGTGGCAACCAGCTCCTCGAGGTTTTTTAACTGCTGTTCAAAATCTATTGCTTTTGCTGTTTTCGTCACAAGTTTTCGCCTGTCATTTATAATTCAATTGAGATCGATAGCCTACAACACTAACCAACCAGTGTAGGTTGGTCAATGTCGAATTTAACGAGTTAAATAAACGTTTATCTGAGACCTAAAAACCTTGAGCAAAGGTTAGAAGAATTAGCACCGGGCAAATGAACTTCACATAGACAGGCCATATCTTCCAGAAAATGCCTGACTCCACATCAGGATTACCGCTCTTAAGTTCTTCAAGAATACTGTTGCGATGGAAAACCCAGCCAGCAAATATACACAACATCATGCTAAGTAACGGCTGTGCTCGCTCAGTGGTCAGTGTAATTACAAAGCCAAAAAGGATCTCAAAGTTGAAACAAATAGTCGCACTAATAGCGAACAAAATGAGGCCAACAAGCCAGGTGGCCTTATTGCGATCAATGTTGTGCGCTTCAACCGCGTAGGAAACAGGGACCTCTAGCATTGAAATAGACGAGGTAACCGCTGCAATAGACATTAAAACAAAGAAAGCAAAACCAACAAACAGGCCAGTTGCCCCCATCCCTTCAAATAATGCAGGAAGTACCTGAAATATAAGGTCTGGTCCAGCAATTAAGCTGCCACTTTCAGCATAGATAGTTACGCCTAAATTTTGCGCGACAAAAATAGAAGGCAACACTAATAATCCAGCCAAGAAGGCCACCGACATGTCAGTCAGAGTGACTAATGCGCCCACTGTTGGCAGGTTTTCATCTGCACGAATATAAGAACCATAGACCAGCATAGTACCAACGCCGAGAGACATAGAGAAAAAGGCCTGACCCATAGCACTAACAATGAGATCTGGATTAGTGATTTGAGAAAAGTCAGGGATTAAGTAGTGCTTTAGTCCCTCAACGGCTCCTTCTTGAGTTAGGACGTAGATGATTAGCACTGACATTAAAATAAACAGTGAGGGCATCAAGCGTACATACCATTTTTCAATACCTTGCTCTACACCTGCACTAATAATCAGGACCGTTAGCAAAACAAAAAGGGCAGAGAACCCTACATTGCGCACCAGGCTATCTTCAGTCAGCCACTGGCCTAGATTTGCTTGGCCTAAAATAGCAGTGATTGGCTCAAGCATAAACGCAAGCATCCAACCCGCGACGATACTATAGAAGCTCAAAATCAGCCCAGCGGTAACCATGCCGCCGATGCCCACAAATCGACCAACCACCTTAGCAGTTTGACCCGAAGAGATAGACTGAAGCGCGCTGACCATATTAGCGCGAGTATGGCGGCCAATAATAAGCTCGGCCATCAATGCTGGATAAGCCAGTAAGAAAGCGAGAATAAAGTACATCAACACAAAGGCAGCACCGCCGTTTTCTGCAGCATTAGTGGGAAAACCCCAAATATTACCCAGACCAACGGCTGAACCAGACGCGGCAAAAATAAATGCCAAGCGTGAAGAAAATTGACCTCTTTGCATGATGATGACCCTAAAGATTTTTATTTTAGCGAGAGTCTAGGGTATTCAGCGGTTAAATTCGAGCCAAACATACCAATAGTAGGTAATGAGCAATATTTATCCTCTCGTTGCTTATTATCGAGAGTTACTATGCTAAAATTGGCTTCTCAGGGGGGCGTTCTGGATTCGACGCGGGTTACAAAACCTCCGGTGCATGCCGAGATGGTGACCAATCTCGTTAATCCAAAGTCGCAAACTTATAGTTGCCAACGACGACAACTACGCACTAGCTGCTTAAACCCCAGTGTAGTGCCGTCTGACTGGAGCCGTGCTTATGCGTCCAGAGTTTGAAATCCTTCGGGAGAGATAACGCTCAGGCGTCATATCTCATAAGATCGTGATGAAGCTTGTTCGGGGCGGATTCACTAAAAACTTACCGAAATCGTGCACTGTGCGCCCTGTCAGTCGGGTTACAGCGTACTAAAATTAAAGACTGAACTAAGCATGTAGAGCCGTAGGCAGCGGGCTGGCGGACGCGGGTTCAATTCCCGCCGCCTCCACCAAATGAATGGACGATAACGTCCAATAGCGACCAATAAAGCCCGTAAGTTACTAATATTGCGGGTTTTTTTGTACCTGTAGTGTTTTTTAACGTTTTGCTATATCCAGGTTTTATAGTAACATCAGTAGTAACAACGCCAAATTATCAAGAATAATACAGTCAGCCTTCCTGTGTCCAGATGTACGTAATGTCCTGCACATAAGCTTGATCAGAGGCTTTTGGCGATATAGGCATTATGGTCAGCTTAATGGCTGAGTGATTTACCTATTTCGAAGTGTAATTCAACCTGAAATACGATTAACCTCAGCATCCCCTTTTTTTATTTCAGCATTTAGCAGCGCGTAATTCCGTCAGTTTCTCTAGCACAAAATCGATACGATCTTGCCCCCAAAAGATTTCCTCTCCAATGATAAAAGAGGGCACACCAATAGCACCATCTGTAGATGCTTCTGCGGCGTTGGCTGCGAGAGTACTTAGATAAACAGGGTTCTTTGACGCAGTGATGACCAAATCTGCATCTAGATTAAGGCGCTTGGCGACTTCGCGTAATACAGATTCTTCACCGATGTTCTGACCTTCAGCCCATTCAATGCGCATCGTCTCTACAATATACTCACGCAGCACACCTTGCTCTTGGGCATAGAGCGATGCGGCGCCCGCCGCGGTGGGCTCTGTATCGGTTGGCGGTGGTATCACAGGTATTCCTAGTCGACGCGCGAAGCGGCTCATATCTTGGCGAGCAATTGGCAGTTTGCTTTTGGCGCGTTCCGGAGGCGAGCGCAGATCCCAGCCGCCTACGGGGCGCCAGAGTATATTGACATTGAAATCATCAACTATTGACCACATAGTTTTGGAAGCCAGATAGCAGTATGGACTGCGAAAGTTAAAGTAGACTTTGACGTCAATATTGTTCATAGCGTTGTTCCTTTTTCGAGTAGATCTCTAGCCGATTAGCGACCTTGGCTGCGCATATGTTGGGTAGTGAATTGGCGGTTGCGCAGCGGCGTTATTGCAATACGACTTTTTAATTGGAGTGTTGTGCAATGTTCAGCCTGCAGATCAATCATGCCGACAGCCTCGGTCATCAATCCTTGCCATGCTA
>ERZ767114.570-NODE-570-length-19616-cov-4.148165_pt1 | contig 19616 bp, 15 predicted proteins | sample MGYA00374952_ERZ767114 | MGnify/ENA primary metagenome ERZ767114 (study PRJEB28939, sample SAMN06267156) | marine metagenome | isolation source: Columbia River Estuary | place: USA:Columbia River Estuary, USA | collected 2012-05-05 ...
CGGTAGATAAAGTATGTATGGTACAGGATGCTCCGGAAAGGGTAATACCTAGTTTATTATTTTTCCCGGATTATGATTCACTTAATATTTTAACCCAATATATAACAAACGAATTGTCTAATTCCGAAAGTTTTTTAAACGATATGAGTATCCTTGGTTCATTTGTTGATAAAATACAATTACCAATAATTCCGGGTGGAGGTAAAATAATTTTTGACGGGGCTGCGTTGGGTCAATATCTGGGAGGAGTAGATTATAGAAATTTACCAAATGGAGAAACTTCCGAATTGATAAAATTTAATAATCCTACAAAAGGATTTATAAATGAAACAGCTGATATAAATTGTAAAAATTATGTTTTTTTTAAAACACGTGTTTTAGTAGATTTTTTACAAATTCCAATTAAAGTTCAAAGAATGGCTGAAAAAAACATTTTGCACCAAATTGCTAATTTGCACATTCATAGTAAACAACTATATCAATTTTCAAGTTTTTTTGATATAAATTACAATGACATTATTAGCGGTGATCGTATTATAAGCTTGTGTGATTTTGTATTAACAACTCCAGAGATTTACGAATTTCATAAAAACGTAGATAAATTTTCAAAAGAAATTATTATAGTAAAAAATTTTAATAATGTTAAAATGAATTTATTAAATAGTTATTTTTTGGAACATTGTAAAAAAAATAATACACGTATAGTAAAAATATTTTTATATACTCACATTCTTACACCATTTATTAATTTTATTTTGCCATTTTTGAATAAAGAATTAAAATATGTTCTTTATATTCATAATTCAGATCATTCTTTTACAAACGAATATAGAAAACTAATTCAATCTGATGTTATCCAAAAAATTTATACTCAAAATATAGATGTAGATTTAAAAGAAGATCCTAGCGATAAAATAACACTATTACCTATAGGAATTGCAAACTCTATGTGGAAACATGGTGATTTATTAGAATTATACAAGATCATGTCAAGTTGTTATAAAACAAAAAAGGAAAAAGACATTTATGTAAATATAAATCCTAATACTTATTCTTATAGAAAAGATATTTTAGATAAAATTGTAGAAAAAGATAGTTTTACATTATCTACATCAAAACCTTATAAAGAATATTTGCAAGAATTGTCGACATATTATTTTTGTTTATGTATAAGAGGAAATGGGATAGATACACATCGATTTTGGGAAAGTTTGTATTTAGGAGTTATTCCAGTTATTATAAATAACAAAACAACAAAATGTGAAAATTTTGTAAAATATTTAAATCGATTACAAATTCCATTTTATGAAATAAAAAACGATGATTTAGATGTAGCATTTACAAAATATACAAAAGGTTATTTTAATAGATCATTGTATAAATCTATAATTAAAAAGAATGGTGAAAGTATTTTTAATATAGATTCATTAAAATTACAATATTATAACTATAAAGAAGAAAGTGTATAATTCTAGATTAAATTAACAAATTTTTTATTACAGTTTTTAAATTAACAAATTTTTTATTACAGTTTTTAAAATTGTAATATTATTTAAACCAAGAATTCACATGATCGTTAGAAAATAATAATAAAATTATTAATAAAACTTAATAGTTAGATTATTTGCAATCTAAAATGGAATCTGGGTTTGGTCAAAATTTAGAAGGTTTTCTTATCAAAGGGAATTTATCTTTGACACCATCAGCAAATCCTTTATTACAAGGAGATGGTTCAATAGAAGGTTCAGGCATTTTATATATTGATACAATTAACGAATACAATTATACAAATGGTGTTACAATACAAGATGTTTCTTTTAAAGATGGTAAAATACTAGTACCATATAATTTACAAAGTGAGAATATTACTTATGCGAGTGTAGTAATAAATGGCGGGGTTTCTATAGGACATACACAAAATGCAAAGAGTGTTACATCTGGTGGTGGTTTAACAGTTGGTGGTGGAGTAGGTATAAGCAAGGATTTATATGTAGGAGGAATAATAGATGTAAGTGGAAATTCAATTAAAAATGTAGCTACACCTCAGCTTGGTAGTGATGGTGTAAATAAGGATTATGTAGATTCGGTAGCTGATAGAGTCAGTGGTGATTTTACAACAGGTCAAGTTATTATAGCAAATTCGAATGGTGATTCTATAAGAGGATATGATTTTTTTACAACAGATACAAATACATTAAATCTTTCTTTACCATTTATCATGTCTAATCCATCGCCTACAGCTTTTGTATGTTATGGAGGTGTATCTATAGATAAAAATGTATTTATAGGTGATGGGTTAGATGTTAATAATAAACGTATAAGCAATGTAGGAGTTCCTGTTTCTGGAACTGATGCTGTCAATAAAGATTATATACAGGATTTATTTGAGAATTTTACTACAGGTAACGTAATTGGTAATTTTACATCAGGACAATTGATTATAGCTGATACATCTGGAAATGCAATTAAGGGTTATGATAATTTAACATTTAATAGTTTAGATGGTACAAATGGTAGTTTGGTATTAAATCCTTATACAAATTTATTTATAAATAATACAAATAATGCATCAGGATTGGGTACAGGTGGTTCATTTACTGTTTTAGGAGGTGCTTCTTTTGATAAAAACGTATACATTGGCGGTGTATTAGATGTTAATTTACAAAATATTAAAAGTGTAGCAGATCCTATCGATGATTATGATGCTGTTAATAAAAAATACGTAGATACTTTATTTGAAGATTGTTGTAGTGGTAGTGGTGGTGGTGGAGGGGGTGGTAGTATTTCAACAAATATTTTTAATTTAACAAATAATGTACTACTTCCTCAGGATATACCTATCTTTTACTATCCCGAATCGATTCTTGCTTTTACTGCTAGTGTTTATGTACAATATAACAATGAAATTGCTGCATTATATACTATTCGTGGTATACATTGTGGGAGTAACTGGTCTATTACTAGTAGTTACGTGGGGAATCCTGTAGGTGTAAAATTTTTTATACGAAATAATTCTGGTCAAGGATTATTACAATACACTAATACAAATACAACAGGTTTTGCATCTATTCGTTTTTCAACTACTTCAAACATAGATGATTCAGCAAGTAGTACTCAGTTAAATATTAATTTATCTAGCAATGTTTCTACATTTACAAATATACCACTATTATCATATGCTAATAGTATAATAGATTCATTTAAATTAATAGTATTTGTATCGAGTGAAATAGATGATCAATGTGGTATGTTTTTTATAAATTCTGTTTATACAGATAACAATTGGGATTTTAACATTTATAATATTGGTAATATTAGCGGTATTGATTTTAATATAAGTAATAGCGGTATAGTTCAATATAAAAATAGTAATGTATCGAATGATTATGTAATAAGAGTATTACAAAATACTTTTCTAACATCTCAGTCAAGAATTACGTTAGATGCAGATACTTTTGTTATTACAGACATTGATAGTACAGATTTATCATTTGAAAACGTTACTAATTTTCAATTATCATTAATAGCAAATAATGCATCTTTAAACAAATCTGCACTTTATGAAATACATGGTGTTTTATCAGGAACTATTTGGAAATTAAATGCAAGATATATTGGTGATGATTTAGGTATTAAATTTTATATTAATACAATAAGTGGTAATACTGGTGTATTACAGTATATAAACCAATATTCTACAAATACAACTATTAGATTTATTAAAAATATTCAAAATTTATTTGAACCATTGGGTGTAACATTAGGTGGGACGGGAAATTCAAGATTTACTCCATATGCTGTATTAAGAGGAAATGGTACAAATCCAATTATTGGAACAGATGACTTTATTTATAAAGACTATCAATTAACTCTAGGGAATAGTTCATCTATCGTGTTAAATAACACGACAACAGCTACAAGTTTAACAAATGGTGGAACATTAACTTCAAATGGAGGTGCTTCATTTAAAAAGGATGTTTTTATTGGTGGAGAATTAGATGTAAATTTAAAAAATATAAGAAATGTAGCTGATCCTGATTTAGATTACGATGCTGTAAACAAGTTATATGTAGATAAAGCTATTAATAATTTAGATTTAAACAACAATAATAATGCTATTGAGCAAACTTTTACATTAAATAATAATGTAGCTGTACCTACTGATATTCCAAATTTCTTTTTTCCTGATTCAATTAAAGCTTTTGTTTCAAATATTTATGTTCAAACAACTATAGAAAACAACACTGGTATTAGTGCATTATATACTATTCGTGGTATTAATTGTAATCTGAAATGGATATTAAATTCTTCTTTAATAGGATCAAAATCTGGAGTTGAATTTTTTATTAGAAAGGAAAACAATATTGGCTATATTCAATATATAAATAAAAACACTACAGGTGTTACTTCTATAAAATACACAACAAGTACTAAATTATACACTGATGAAAATACTGAAAATCAGATTTATTACTCATTATCTCCTAATATAAATACTCCAATTGATATTCCTATTTTAACATTTCAAAATACACTTTTGCATTCTGTAAAATTATTCATTTATGTAGCTAGTGAAACTGATAATAGATATGGTTTAATTCTAGCAAATTGTGTTTTAAAGAATAATACATGGGATATAAATACGTATAATATAGGTGATATTGACGGTATTAAATTTAATATTAGATCAAATGTTTCAAATAGCGTTATACAATATGTAAACAATTATAGTAGTAATGATTATACTATTCGTATAACTAATATAGACATCTTAAATGAACAAGTTCCATTAATTTTATCAGCAAATACAACTTTACCGACTAATATTAATAGTCCTTTATTAAATATTTCAGTTGATTCATATTATTTTCAAATATCTATTTATGTTGATTTGCCAGATATTTCTAAATCTGCTTTATATGAAATTCAGGGTATTGTTTCTAATAACGAATGGAATATTAATTCAAGATACATTGGTGATTATACTGGTATTAGATTTTATATTACCACAATTGATTCGATTGGTTACATTACATATACAAATATTAATAATGTAGATGCGCATATTCGGTTTGTAAAAGATGTTCCTTTATCCACATTAAAGCCATTGGATGTTAGTAAAGGAGGTACTGGAAGTACTTATTTACAACCATATACTATTTTAAGAGGAAATGGTTTTGATCCAATAATAGGAACAACTGATTTAGTTTATCAAAATAGTAGTTTAATAGTAGGTAATAGTTCAAGTATTATTATAACAAATACAAGTTCTTCTATAAATTTAACTACAGGTTCTACATTTGTTGCATACGGTGGTGTAAGTATAAACAAAGAATTATTTATAGGAAAACAGCTTGTTGTAAAAGATGTTGATGTAACTCCAAATAAAGAAGATATTGGAGCAGAACGTATATTTAATTCTGAAAATAATATAATATTACCAGATGATATAGTCGGGTTTTCTTTTACAGATTCGATTACAAAATCATTTTCTGCAATGGCATGTGTCAATATAGTAACAACTACAAATGAATTTGATGCTTTATATGAAATAAAAGGATTACATAAACGTAATGGATGGATTATAGATTATACGTATATGGGTGATAATGTTGGAGTTGATTTTTATATAAAACCAAACGGACAACTTCAATATACAAGTGCAAATAATCCGGATTGGATATCTTCAAATATTAAATTTAGAGCATTAACAACCTCAAAATAATACTTTTTTAAGAAAAAATACTTTTTTAAAAAAAAAGTAACCAAAAAAATTAAAAAAGTATGCAAAAAAATTAAAAAAGTACATTGTTAAGCTAAGGTACTTTTAAGCGTAGCTTTGTTTTTTGGTTACTTTTTTTTAAAAAAAGTAGTTTTTTGGTTACTTTTTTTTAAAAAAAGTAGTTTTTTGGTTACTTTTTTTAAAAAAAGTAGTTTAAAAGTATATTATATTAATTACTAACTAAATGACTGATTATTATAATATATTAGGTGTATCAAAAAATGCATCGGATGATGAAATAAAAAGAGCTTATAAAAAACTGGCTTTAAAAACTCATCCTGATAAAAATGGAGGAGATGATACTGAATTTAAAAAAATTAATTTAGCATATGAAACATTATCTGACCCGAATAAAAAAAACGAATATGACAATCCAAATCCATTTGACGGAATCTCTTCATTTAATCACCCGTTTTTTAATTTTCATCAAAATCAAAATCAAAATCAAAATAGACAATTAAGTAATCATCATTATGTTTGTAAAATATCTTTAAAAGATGTTTTTTTTGGAATAACAAAAAAATTACGTGTAAATAGAACACGTAATTGCAATTCATGTATCAAGACATGCAATACATGTAATGGTTCTGGTAATATAACGCAACATATACAAATGGGTCCATTTACACAAGTTGTAAACAGAACATGTAATGCATGTGTTGGAATTGGTAATGTAAAGAATGATGGAAATATTCATTGTACAAAATGTTTATCAAAAGGAACTATTACTGAAGAACGTATTTTTGAAATAGTATTAGAACCTGGTGTTGAAACTGGTAAAAGAATAGTTTTTGAAGAATGGGGTGAACAAGCATCAAAGGATAATGAAATATCTGGTTCTTTTATTGTTACAATTCAAGTAGAAGAAGATCAACATTTTAAACGAAGAGGATTAGATTTACGTTATACTCTAGAAATATCATTAAAAGAATCAATTATAGGAAAATATATATCTATACCTTATTTCTCTGAAGATCTTGATATAGATACAAAGGGATTTGGTATTATAAATCCAGGAAAGGAATATATTATTTACAACAAAGGATTAAAGGATAAAGATAATAAATATGGTAACATGTATTTAATATTTAAAATAAAATATCCAGAAAAGTGTTTAACAGATAAAGAAATAGAAATATTAAAAGAAATTTTGCCAAACTAATCCTTTTTATTTTTTACAAAACATGCAAATCCATCTTTGAATGTATAATCGTTTTTATTATTTTTATCAAATCCTGTTTTAATATAAGCTTTACCGTCAGATAAACTGTAATTTACTACACGTACATTATCATCTTTTTCTAAAGATTCTAATAACTCGTCTATATTTTTATTCTTAATCTCTTTATATCCATATTCATTAGATTCTCCTATAATAATATTATCAGCTACTATCCAATTACTTGTACCTTGCTGTCTAATACCTTCGGTAAAGGTACCTTGCTGTCTAATACCTTCGGTAAAGGTACCTTGCTGTCTATCATATTTATTAAAAATACAATTTTCTATTTTTAATGGTTCATTTTTTTCCGTTTCAATAAATTTTAGCTTTTGATTTTTTATATTTGAAAAAATATTGTAAAAATCAAAATCTTCAACATTAAAAAGAGAACACATATTGGGATCAGCTGACCCAAATGTATCTCTATGCAAATATAAATATGATATTTGACTTATCTCGCCTTTATTTATTGAATTTATAAATTCTACTAGACTTTTAGCATGGTGTAAAGAAAAAAATAGATTATCATCATACATAAATTCTCCATTTTCATCACACCCCATTCCTATTGTAAAACATAAACCTAAAGATGTATTTATATTAGATACATCAGATACATCAGATACATCAGATACATCAGTTAAAAACCTTTTAATTTCATCAATATAAAAAGATATTTCATTTTTATTCTGTTGAAATACATAATTTATAGTATTTATATTAATGTCAGAATTTATCAATTGTTCAATATCTTGTCTTACACAATGGTGTGGAATAGAAAAGCAAATTTTTAGATGAGGGTATATTTTTTGTAATCTATTTAAAACACGCAATCTCTTTTGATGAATATCATTATTTTTATAGAGATTTTTTCCAACTATAAAAAAATCTAAATCATAACAACCTAATTTTGTTATTATTTCTACATATATATTATACAAGTCATCTTCATCTTTTATAGCCTCATCCAACATAATATCATTTCCAGTTTTACTTCCAAAACTAATACGAATATTTCCTCCAAAAGAAACAAACTCATCAATATCATTTAAAAAAGTAGAATCTATACACTTTTTATAATTATCAGCATTTATAAATGAAATTACAACATTATCTACTCCACCTATATTTAACGCATTCTCTAATGTCTTTACACAATTTTTATAAGAGTTTTTTTCAAAATAGAACGCATAAGGCCAAACTGACATTTTGATATACTATATATATAGTATATATAAAATACTTTTTTATATAATATATATAATATATATATGGAAACATACGTTATTGTAATATTTGCAATATTAGTTATTTTAACTTTTGCAGTGTCAAAAAACAATCGAAGATTTATTATTTATAGTATTACTGGTTTAAAAAGATATATAGATACTAATTTATACTATCAAGAAAAAAAAATAGAAAATTTATATAACAATTTATATAAATGTGTAACAAAAAATGAACTTGAAGAATACGCTAAATCATATGCTCTTAAAGATGAAATTATTATAAAAGACGATCTTCAAAAATATACTCTTAAAGATGAACTTGAAGAATACGCTAAATCATACGCTCTTAAAGATGAAATTATTATAAAAGATGATCTAAAAAAATATGCTCTTAAAGACGATCTTACAAATTTTAATCTTAAGGACGATCTTCAAAAATATGCTCTTAAAGACGAATTTGTTTCTAAAAAGGATTTTCTTACTTATACATTAAATAATCAACAAATTAATAAAAAATCCAATATTGTAGAAGTAAAAGACAATTCGCAAATACCAGAAATAGAAAAATACAAAATTCTATCAAAAATAGTTGATACACTTTTAAAGGAAAATAAACCTCAAGAAATTACAAATAAACCTCAAGAAATTAGAACAAAAGATAAAATAGATGAAATAGATGAAATTATGAATGAAAAACTAGATACAATATTACCACCTTCTAAATTATACGATGTTTATCAACCAAATTGGTTTAAATAAATTATTTTTTACATTCTTTTAACTTGTCTGTAAATATTTTTGAAAAATCTTTTATTAAATTATTTAAAAAATCAATATTGTATTCATTATTATACATTTCTTCATTCAACAATTTATTCTTTACAAATGTAGTTAATTGATCGTCTTTTATATTTGATTCAGACATCATATCATTTATTATAATTCCTAACGAATATATATCATTATAATATGTTAGATTACATTCACGATTAGTATAAAATAGTACATTTCCACCACCAGGATGATATTTGCTGGTACCACTTGTATTACATTTTTCACTTTTATCGCATAAACAAGTTTCTCCATAATCTATGTATGACAAATCAACAATTTGATTTTTATCATTATATTGAACTAGTATATTTGCCGGCTTTATATCATTATGAACAATATTTGAACCATGTAATATTTTTAATTTTCCTAATAAAATAGATATATAACATATTATTTGCATTATATTAAATGTGTTAGTCTTCATATATTCGTCTAAAGAGGTTGTATCATTTTTAAATTGAGTAACTATATAAATATTCGTAGTATCACTAAATGTTTCAATAAAACAAAGATCTACTTTATTTTCATCTTTACAATTTTCATTTTCTAATCTTTTAAGTGTTAAAATTTCATTAATCAATCTTTTATACATACCTAATCTTTCATCATCGTTATATTCTCCGTCTTGTCCTCTTATATATGATATCCTTTTTATAATATACAATTTATCATTTGGATTATCCTTTTTACGATAAAATTTTACAACACCAAATGCACCAGAAGCTAATGGTCTATCTATTTTTTCGTATTTTTCTAAATTATTTACTTCTGGAGATAATCCCTTTAATACACTTAATAATCTTGTATCTTCTATCAATGTATCCTTTGAAACTCTTCTTTGGCTTTGAGTCAAGTCAAACGTTGGTTGAAATTTTAATTTGTCAATTCTTGGTATCGTATCATCTTCTTTCGGTTTAATATTTAATGATATTTTTGGAAGAGCACGTTTTAATTTTGGTAATCTGGGAGATAATTTTGGAGATAATCTGGGAGAAGACAACATACGTTCTAATGAAGGAGATAATTGTTGAAGAGACTCACTACGTTCTAATGAAGGTTCGAGTTTTGATTTATAATTATCCACACCAGATAGATCTAATTTTATATTACCTCTTTTCATAATATAATTATAATAAATAAAATAATTAAAATAATTAAAGTTATTGCAAATTAAATTGCAAATTAATTTGTTATTAAAAAGCCTTTGTATGTTCTCTTCCAATTACTATTGTAAATTTTTTATGGAATACAGGATTACCATTTTTAACATATAAAATAGGATAATTCTCTAAAATTTGATGTTCAGATGCTTCCCTTATACCTACTCTATATTTACCTTCGTTTTTATAAGGTAAACAGTCAAATGCATTTTGTGAATATTTTTGCTTAACAAGAGAACAAAACTCTCTTGACATTTTTAGTTTTAAATTATAAAAATATTCGTTAAAACGATAAATATGAGGATCGTGTAATGTTTGAAAAGTTATATTTTCATCTTCTGATGGTGTAAAAATTAATTGAATAGTATATACTTCACCTTCTTCAAATTCAAAACAAATATTTTCATTAATTGGATCAGGTATAGTATTTCCACGAACAGGAGAAGTTGTTTTTAAAGAAATATTTTCATCAATTTGATGATTTAAAACAATATATTTAGATTCATCTCCATTTAATTCACCATTTACATGTTGATAACTAACTGTATTTTGTAATGGAAAACATTTATTCTCAATACATTTACTTTCTACATGTATACGTATTTCATCATTTATTTCACCAACCTTTATCATGTCTATAACATCATCTTTTAAATCGTTTAATAATTGTATATATTTTATATTATCCTTTATTTTTTTATCATCGTCATATTTCCCATCTTCATTATCTTTTTTATTTAATTTTATAATTGTTTCACCTAAAACACCAATACAACCTGAAATACTTGCACCTAATTCTATTTTAATGATATCACCTTCTTTTATAGTATTATAATTATCATTTTCTTTTTCATATCTATAATTTCCAGCACAATTGTTTAAAGATATACTTGTTGGAAATGCGACTCCTTTATTTTTTTCCTTTTTATATATCTTTTGACATTCTTCTTCTATTCGTTGATCACTATATTTTTCCAATTCATAAACATCAAGAGTATCTTCTTTATAAATTTTAGAAAATAACTCTTCCATTACTATACGACATATTTTAGAACTAGTATTGTATTTTGTAAGATCTATCTCTGAAATTTTATCTGTAAGCATATATATCGTATTAATATAAAATAATTCTTAAACTAACGTTAATTGTAATCATAGTATACATTCTTTAATTCTAAATTAAAACCACCCTTTTCATTTTTATACCATACGTTTCTTATTTCTAAAGTTACATGATCAAATTTATGTTCTAATCTTGGTAATGTAAAATAACTTACACTATTATCACTACTTTCACAGTTTATTAAATATTTGTTTTTATAATTTGGTAAATAACATCTTATAGTAAAATGCGTTTCTGTTTCCGAAAAAAAATTATATACTTCTTTTGAAAACATTTCACTATGATTTTTTCTTAATTCAGTTAATAATATATTATTAATTCCAGTTAAAAAATACAACAAATTCATATTATCCACCTTTGAAAATTGAAATACTAAAAATTTAGGATTTTTAAATATAACCTTTGCTTTATATAATTTTATTGCTATATTTGGAGTAAAATAATAATTAACACCACCTTCTTTTTGATGTCTTTTTACAATTTTTAATATCTTTTCTTCAACCATTTCTTTTAATTTATCTAATGTTAAAATAGTTGACATTATATTAACAAGTCATAATAAATTCATAAATATTCCACGCTAAAAACTGTAATTAATCGCTTTTATTATAACATTTCACGCTCATCTAACATTTCACGTGTATCTTTTCTACAAATAGGACATGTTACCTTTTGATTACATAACCAATTTTCTATACATTTTTCATGATAAGTATGATTACATTTTAATATAATCATCTTTTCATTTAATTCATAATTATCCATACATATACTACAATTTGTTAATTTATCAGATTCTGAAACATCCATTTTTTCAAATTTATCAAACTGTTCTTTTGATAATGTAATTTTTACATCATTTAATTCATTTAAATCTGTATATGTAAAATCAGAAAATGTAGTATTTACAACATAATTAAATAACGTGTCTATTATATGATTATTTACTTCTGTAAAATCTTCAAAATCTCTGCTGGTATTTTCAGTTAACATGTTGTCAAGTGTCAAGTCTTCTGTAACATATTCTATATTATTTATATATTCGTCATTTATATATTCGCCATTTACATATTCACCATTCCAAGATTCAACAATATCAGAATAATTATCTTGATAAACCCATCGAGCATTTATACCTTGCTGTCTATCGAGACCTTGCCGTCTATCGACAGCGTCATCAAAGGTACCTTGCCGTCTATCGACAGCGTCGGTAAAAGTATCATCTTGACTTGTATGTTCAGCGTCTGTAAGATACCTTCTTATATTAGATATTCTATTAATTATTTGTTGATTAATATTTATAGCATCGTCATAATCAGATGATCTATTTGTTGTTAAAGGATAGTCATTTATTATTCTATCTATAAAATTTTCATATAATTCTTCTAAACGATCCATTAACTATAATATAAAAGTCCTTTTTAAATTTATAATATATAATTAAATTTTTATAAAATTAATTTTTTTTATAAAAATTGTCATTATTTAATCTTATTATTCTATATATTTTTGTAATATAGATGTATATTTAATACTTGTTTGTAATTCTCCATTTAATGCTTTATTTCTTGTATTTTCATCATATTTGTTTAAATGTTTTAATACAATTTCTTTATCCTTTTTTTCTTTTTCTAAAAGTGATTCGTATGTATTTTTAACAAAATGCGCTTGTTGATTTTTAAATGATCCAGAACCTATTTTTATATTATTATTCTTTATTCCTTTACTTAAGGTACCTTTATCTTCCATTTGACTATCTTTTTTTATTTTTTTTATATTTAGTTTAGATGTTGGGTTTTTAGCAGATGATTTAAAAGATATTTTATAATCACTGTAATCATTACTCCAATATCCTACACCAGATTCTTCTAAATCATCTTCTGCTATTAATAAACCGTTATAAGAACTTACTAAAGCACAATTTGAACTTACTTGAGCAGAATTAAATGCATTAAAACCATCTGTTGTAAGATGTATTAAGCTTTTTTCTTTTATTCTATCTTCATCTTCCTGTTTTTTTTGTACCATTTTATTGTATTCAAAAATTTCATTAAATTCATCATTTGAAAATTTTTTCTTTAAAGGATTAAAATATTCTGGCTTGAAATTAGAATATTCTTCTTTATTTTTTAGTCTTTTACTTTTGTTATTAAGGGTTTCCCCATCTTCTTTGACTTTTTTAAAATTTTTATTAAAAAACTCTTTTAATTTATCTTTATCTTCTTTATCTTCTTTATCTTTTTTATCTTCTTTATCTTTTTTATCTTCTTTATCTTTTTTATCTTCTTTTTTTCTATTGATTTGAAGATCATGAGTATTTAGACGTTTATCTTTTATATATTCAAATGATTCTACTAATATTTTAAAATAACATTCGTATTTTTGTTTTTGTTTTTCATCTGTATATTTATCAGGATGATATTTTTTTACCTTTTTACGAAATTCTTTATGAATAAATTCTAAAGTATCATCTTTTGTTACTCCTAAAATAAAATAAGGATCGTATTTTTTATTATTTATCGTAATGACGTCCATTAAAAATAAAGAGTATTTTTTTTTCAAGTAATTAACTTACAATATTCTAAACTATACCATTTATTTAGTCCTGTGTATTCAAATATTAAATGAAATAAAAATCCAGATAAAAATAAAAGATAGGTTATATTAATTTTTTCATTAATAAGATGCTGTAAAATAAAGAAAATTAATACAAGTAAAAATCCAACAACACTCGATTCTAATATTATTACATCTGGGTTTTTTAAAAAAGTTTTATTAGCAATAGCAGTAGCTTGCCGTCTAACGACGTCTTCGTTAAAGGTAGCAGACATGTTTTATATTATTAATCACGAAAAATTATTTTTCTAATTAAAGTATTTTCTTTTTAATATATTGTTCAAAATTATTTTTAAAATTTACATGAAAATAAAAATGTTCAATACCAATACATTTTCTATTTTTCTTGATTTTTTTATTTTCATTTTCTTCATTTTTAAAAGGATTTTCTATCAAACTTGTAAAATTACGTTTTTTGATAATATTTCCCATAAATAATTCTGGTGAAATTATAGGTAATCTATATTTCATATCATCAATTGACATGTTGTTTGTTTGTAAGGAGGTACCTTGCCGTCTAACGACATCTTCGTTAAAGGTACCTTTGATGTCGTTATCCTTTTTATCATGTAAACATTTATACAATAACGAAATAGTATTACGTTTACATACAAATTGTCTCCAAATTAAAAAATTTAATGTCTCGTAATCTTTATCAAATTCTATTAAATGTCCATCAAAAATAAAATCATTAATATATTGTGATAGATTATTTTTTTCTAATTCCTTTGAAAAAACAATACTAGCATAACTAACAATACTTGTCAATATTTTATTCATATTACCATCATAAATACATTCTCCATTTTCTTTATAAAAAAATACAATATTTATTTCATTATGAAATGTATAAATAACTGTTGGATCACATCTCAAATATAATTTTTTAGATACCTCAATTAATATTTTATTAATCATTTCAATTAAATCAATTTTATCTTCAATTACACTTTTATATTTTGTTGACGTTTCATTTTTTACTTTATTAATCAAATTTAATAATGTTCTTGATTTTAAAGAAACTATATGTGGTTTATAAGGATGACATGTTTTTCCATTATCTTTTTTTATAATTTCTTTCATACGTTTTTCTAAAAAATTTCTCTTTGAATTTACGCGTTTAATATTTACAAAGCTTTTTAAACTTTTAAGATTTATAATATGATTACGTAAATCTATATTTTTAGCATTTCTAAGAATAGTTAAGAATACATTAAAGGTAATATTAATAATATTTGTAAATATATCAAGTAAAAACATTTTTACAATTAATATTTTTTTTTATATTTTCATTTTTTTTTATATTTATATTATATATATGAACAAATTGGACAAATTAATTACATTTTCACCTGCTAGAGCAGCATTAAAAACAGATTTTTTCGAAAAAGAAGATGATTGGGTATCTTTACCTAAACATACAATTGTATATGTTTTAGGAAGAACTTCTATGTATACTAAAACAAATGGAATAATTGATGTATCGTTTGTTACTACAGATTATAAAGTTCCGTTTAGTATAAGTTCAAAATCCGGATATATACCAACACATCTATTAGAATTTAATCTCGATCAAAGGCGATTTCCATATATATACGATCGACAATTTATACCATTCATGCCAGCTACACTAAATGTACAAACATCTAACAAAATTATTGAACAAGGAGAACCTGTTGAAAAATGGTGGAAAAGGCCAAGAAATAACAAAAAAGAAGAATCTATTACGTTACCTCCAATAGATGAAAAAAATAATAAAGATAAGAAAAAAAGAAGAAATAACAACAAAGAAGGAACAAGTAAAAAAAACAAAAAAGGTGGATCTAAAAAAGTTTCTCCTAAAAAGGTTTCTCGTAAAAAGGTTTCTCGTAAAAAGGTTTCTCGCAAAAAAGTTTCTCGCAAAAAGGTTTCTCGCAAAAAAGTTTCTCGCAAAAAGGTTTCTCGCAAAAAGGTTTCTCGTAAAAAAGGAGGATCTAAAAAGGTTTCTCGTAAAAAGGTTTCTCGTAAAAAGGTTTCTCGTAAAAAGGTTTCTCTTTGTAGAAAAAATAAAATAGGTCGTGTTATGAAAGAATTTAAAAGTGGTAAATTAAAAATGAAAAGTGGTAATGTAGTTACAAATAGAAAACAAGCTATAGCTATAGCTTTATCAGAATCAGACAAGTATTGTTAATTAATTGTGATATTCAAAAATTATTATTATTTAGCTATAATAATAATGGATGATTTTTGCACATATATTTTTAAGAAAGGTAAAAAAAAAGGTAATAGATGTAAAGAACATATTCATTTAAACCATGTTTTTTGCAAAAAACACATATCTTCTAAAAAAACCTTACAAGGTACCTTTGATGACGATGTCGATAGACGGCAAGGTAATTCAATCATGTCATCGCCTATAATAGAAGGTACCTTTGATGATATACAGCAAGGTACATTACCAAAACGTTCTAGAGGGGTACCCATTATACAAGTGTATAAAAAATTACAAGAAGATTCAATAAAAAATAAAATTTTTGCACTACCAACATCGGATCAAAATAAATCTGTCATTTATAAACATTATAGTAATATGAAAAGGAGTGATCCAAATAGTACAGAGTATTATAAAAATCAAATATTTGTTGATTTGGCATTAAACTATCCTTGGAATAAAACGTATAATATAAATGATATTATAAAAGATAATGATATAAAAAATTTTTTAAATTATGTAAGACATCGTCTAGATAGTGAAATTTATGGTATGGCAGGTGTAAAAAACGAAATTATGAATGTAGTATGTAAATTTATTACAAATCCTAACAGTAATAGAAATAATATTGCTTTATATGGTCCGGCTGGTGTTGGTAAAAGTAAATTTATAAAAATTTTATCAAGTATATTAGGAATACCATTAAAAACTGTTTCTTTAGGGGGTGTAAAAGATCCATCCTTTTTTTTAGGTCACGGTTATGTATATGTTGAAAGTGGTCCAGGTAAAATATTACAAAATATTTCTGATTCAAATATTCAAAATCCTATAATGTATTTTGACGAATTAGATAAAGTAAGCGAAACAGATAATGGAAAAGATATCTTTTCATTTCTATGTTATCTAACAGATCCAACAGAAAATGATCGTTTCAGTGATCATTATTTTTACGGAATGCATTTTGATTTATCTAAAGTTTTTTATGTATTTACTTTTAATGATATTAATAAAATAGATAAAATTCTTTTAGATAGATTAAATATAATTAAAGTAGATTGTCCTTCAGATGATGAAATTATGACAATTGTTGAAAATCATTGTGTACCAGAGATTATTAAAAATATAGGAATAGATAAAAGAGTTACATTTGAAAGAACAAATTTAAAATATATTTTTAATTATTGTAAAGATTCAATAAACAAAACTGTTACTAGCGGAATAAGAGAATATTATCGCATAATAGAAAAAATACTTTTAGAACTAAACAAAGATATTTTATTAAATGTAGAAAAATATTCTAATCATATTGTTATCAATAATTCTTTATTTTCCAACTTGTTTGAAAAAATAAAACAACAAATTAACTGTATTCAAAATACATTTGTATCTCATATGTATATATAAATCTATATAAATCTATATAAATGTATTTAAAAATAAATTTATTTTTAAATATAAAGGAATGAATAAAATTCCTAAAATTTTACATCAAATATGGTTAGGACCATCTGAAATGCCACAGGAATTTATTATTTGGCGTAATAAATGGATAGAATTGCATCCTGATTGGAAATATATGCTTCATACAGATAATACTATAAAAGATTTTCCAGATTATTTAAAAAAATATATAGATAGTTGTAAACATTATTCATCTAAATCAAATGTATTGCGTCTTTATGTAATATTTAAATATGGAGGTATTTATTGCGATACAGATTTTGAATGGAATAAGAATATAGATTGTTTTTTAAATAATGAATTTATTATAGCGAAACAATACGGTAATTTGTACTGTAATGCATTTTTTGGTTCTGTTCAAAATAATGAAATACTTAAATTCCAACTTGATTTATTGCAAAATTATATAAATCAATCACCTCCTTGGGGACCAACATTAATGACTACAGCTGTAGAAAAATATATAAAAAACATAACAATTTTACCAACAAAATACGTATATCCATACATGTGGTTTGAATCTTATAAACCAGCAAAAGAATTTAACGAAGCGTATTTAGTTCATCATTGGAGAAAATCTTGGGGATAATATCAATTTAAAATTAATATAAATTAAATTATTAGTACGATGTATTATATATTATTACTTACACATAAGAATAATTTAAAAAAGGTTAAAGATAAATATTGGTTAAAAGAGGTAAATTTACCATATATTATTCTTTATGGTGACGAGTCAATTGAACATGATTATCATTATAATAAAGATGAAAATACATTAATAGTAAAATGTCCTGATACATATGAATATATTACTCTTAAATTAGCATGTGCGTATAAAGCAATTTTAAATATATCAGAAACATCTAATATAACAGGTATATTTAAAATAGATGATGATGTAGTAGTTAATCTAAAAGAATTGTATAATTATATAGACACATTTGATAAAAATGATTATGTAGGTCATGCTCATAGAACAAACAAAACGATATGTTCTCATCATCAATCTAAAGTCTCAAATAACTTGCTAAAAAATTTAACATTTACATTACAAGCCTTAGATTTTTGTTATGGGCCAATGTATTTTTTAAGTAAAAAAGCATTACAAAATATAGTTGGTAAATTTTCATATCATAATTTTTCTATATATTCTACAGATATATTTGAAGATTATACATTTGCAAATTTATTAAAAAAATCAGATATTTATCCGAAATGTATTAAAATGTATACAGATCATTTAGATCAATTTACTAAATATAATTTTATTTCTTTTCACGATATTGATCATACAAAAGATATTTTAGATATTGATAAATCAATTAATATTGATAAATCAATTAATATTAACCTCATCATTTAACAAAAATAAATTATTTATAATATATAAGTTATCATGAGTTACCCAGAAACAGAACCTAAAAAATATAAATTACAAGATTTACCAAAAATATATAGATTTTACAAAAAACATGGTAAAACTCCAAACGAAATGCTTCAAGACTTAAAAAAATCATCAATCATATTAGATGTTGGAAAATTTATTCAAAAAGAACCTGTTTTAGCAAAACGTAAAGAATTACAAAAATATTATGATGTAGATTTAGGAAAATATAAAGAATCAAAACCTAATGTTCGTATTTTAAATAAAGAAGAATACGAAAAATTATTATCTATACCCGAAGAAGACGAAGAAGACGAAGAAGACGAAGATGAAGAACTTTTTAAAAATAGAAAAACTCTTGTTGGAAATGGTTTAAAAACTATATTAAAAAAGAAAGTCGCAAGCAAGAAAAAGCTTTCTAAGAAAAGAAAAGTCGCAAGCAAGAAAAAGCTTTCTAAGAAAAAGAAGGTAATAAGCAAGAAAAGAAAAGTCGCAAGCAAGAAAAAGCTTTCTAAGAAAAAGAAGGTAATAAGCAAGAAAAGAAAAGTCGCAAGCAAGAAAAAGCTTTCTAAGAAAAAGAAGGTAATAAGCAAGAAAAGAAAAGTCGCAAG
>ERZ767114.572-NODE-572-length-19583-cov-3.164667_pt1 | contig 19583 bp, 21 predicted proteins | sample MGYA00374952_ERZ767114 | MGnify/ENA primary metagenome ERZ767114 (study PRJEB28939, sample SAMN06267156) | marine metagenome | isolation source: Columbia River Estuary | place: USA:Columbia River Estuary, USA | collected 2012-05-05 ...
GGAGTTGTTCCTATAGTCATAGCAAACATGCCAAGTACAGGTACGTATAAAATTGCAAAGCTTTTAGCTAAAGAAAAGGTCGTTACATTTGTTCACAAAGAATATTCTATAGACCAACACTTACAATATTTAATGGACCCTGATTTAGATGTTAACTATGTTGGTATTACGAGCGGTGTACAACAGAGAGATATTGAAAAAACTACCGAGATTTTAAATAAGGTTCAACCTGCATTTATTAATATTGATATTGCAAATGTATATGCTAACATGCCTGGTATGGTTACTGCGATAGAATACTACAAGAAGTATTTTCCAGATTGTGAAATTGTTGCAGGTAACATAGCAAATACATTAGTTGTAGATGAACTCGTTAAGGCTGGCGCAGACTGGATTAAGATTGGGGTTGGTCCTGGAGCAGCTTGTAAGACTAGATCTGAAGTTGGTGTAGGTGTTCCACAGTTAAGTGCCGTTCAAGAAATTAGTAAACGAGCAAAAGAGCTTGGTGTAAAAACAATTGCTGATGGTGGATGTGTTACTAGTGGTGATGTTTGCAAAGCTATTGCAGCCGGTGCTGATATGGTAATGATTGCTGGTATGGTAAGCAAATCACACGAATGCGATAATATTGTAGAAATTGACGGCAAAAAGTATGTTAACTTTTATGGGTTAGGTTCTACGAAACAATACAGCAAGCACGGGATATCAGATAAAGAATATAGACCAAACGAAGGCAGAGATTTACTTATGCCCTGCACTGGTTCTATATTAGATGTTATAAACCAGATTAAAGGTGGCCTTAGAAGTGTTTGTACTTATGTTGGGGTTAACGATATCTCTGACTTACATGATAACGCTGAGTTTATTAGAGTAAACCATCAAATCAACAGAAGTTTAGAAAAGTATGAAACTTAAACCTCACTTCATTGAACTTAATATAACAGAGCTGTGTAATAGAACTTGTAGCTTTTGTCCACGCGGACATGATTATCCAAACTTAAATTTAAATATGAGTATTGATACCGCTATTAAAATACGAGATCAAAGCAAAGGATTCGTAAACAACATACATCTTGTTGGTAGAGGTGAACCATTATTGCATCCGAACTTTTTAGAAATAGTTAAAGTATTTGCTGAAGACTTTACCGTACGTATAATGACTAATGGAGATATATTATATAAACACATAGATGGTTTAAATGATGTGTTAGATTTAAACAGTGGAAAGCATAGAGTTACAGTGAGCTTATATGACGGCGAAGAACAATACAATTATTTTAAAGAAGAATATGATTTTTTCAGTGATGTGAGTCTTTATAAGACCTACGATATAGATCAGGGAACCGAAGATGAAACATTTAATAAGAAGCATTACATAACAAACAGAGCTGGTACCTTATATACTTCTTCAAGTACAGACCCGTGCTATATACCGTTGAATAGAATGTTTATTGATTGGGACGGTAGTGTAAACTTGTGTTGTCACGATTGGTCTGTGAAGGCGACGTACGGAGATATAAATACTGCAAATGTACAAGACATATATAAGTTTATATGTGATAAATATACTAAAGAGCTGATAAAGGGAAATCGCTCTTGCACTAAGCAATGTAGCAAATGCGATGTGTCAAGTGATGATCCTTTAAAATTTATCTATAAAGACTGGCAAGAACAGCAAAATGCAAGAATAAACCTTTTAGGAGAAACATAATCATGCCATTAGATTTCGATAGCGAAGTGGATTTCGTAGACCAAAACGTACGATATATGGATGAATTGTATTCACTCGAAGGAACGCGCTTTGATGCATGGAGGGATTGGATCCGAGCAAATCTTGAAGACGCTTTAAGCTCTTACACTATTCCTGCTGGAAAGGTAATCCAAGCCGGTACTTGGAATGGTGATTTCTATAATGAATTGAAACGTATCTACGGAAACGACCGATGTGTAGGATTCGATATCGTAGAATATATTGAAGATGATACCATTATCCACGGTGACTTCAGAACAATTCATTCAGCCAATAATATGGATTGTGCAATTTTCTATAACGGTCTTGGAACTTGGGAAAATAATGTTACAAGTAAACAAGCGGGACTTACCTATGCTTTGGCAAACCTTGCGCCTGGCGGGATTTATTTAGAACCTAAAACCCCTTTAGCAATAGAAACTTTACAGGCAGAAGCTGGATTAAATCCAGATGGATTAAGGTATTTGGGATTGTATAGTGGCGGACTAATAATATGTCGGAAACCTTAATTGATTTTGTATTACTTAACGATATACCAATCAATGAAGGTCTCTCAAGAGGCATAGGGGTTTATCGTTTAACTACTGAACTTGAAAAACACGGACATTCTACTCTTGTAATTGATTATGCTTCATACATGTCTTTAGATCAGCTTGAGGTAATACTTTCTAAAGTAAAAATAAAAACATTTGGTGTAAGCTCTACTTGGTTTAAAAACAAATTTTTTACTGCAAAAAATCTTAGAAAAATACTTAACAAGTACAACGACTCCTATAAGTTAATTGTAGGAGGTGCTTACGCGTATCAGTATATAGATGAAGATTACGATCATATTTTTGTCGGACACAGCGAAAACCAAATTATAGATTTTTGCAGTGGTATCGTCTTTCCAAGAATAATAGATTGGGATAGAAAAGCAAAAGATGGAAAGTTTAGTTTTAATGATTCCTATACTGTATTTCCATATTTGCACCCAGATGAAATTGTAGGTTTAGAAACAAGTCGTGGTTGTATTTTTAATTGTGCGTTTTGTAACTATCCACACAAGAATCAAAATACTCGCGACTTCATGAAATATGAAGACGTGTTATATAAAGAGCTATTGAATAACTATGAAATGTGGGGTACCAAGCGATACGCTATTATTGATGATACTTTTAATGATTACACAAAGAAGTTAGTTTCCATTAAACGAGTAGTCGATAGACTTCCGTTCCAGCCAGAATTTTGGGCGTATATTCGTTTTGATATCATTGCGGGGCAGCCAGAACAAGCTCAGCTTCTATACGATATTGGTTTAAGATCTGCAATGCACGGACTTGAAACTTGGAATGACGAAACTGCTAAAATTATTCGTAAAGGAAACAGACAGAAAAAAATTGATGGTATGAAGATAGCCAAAAGTATTTGGAAGGAGAATGTATTCATAAATGTGTTTTACATAACCGGATTACCAAAAGATAAAGTTGAAGATGTACACGATTTTATTTTGTATTGGAAATCAGAAGGGCATGAATATATAGACAATGTTACCGCGTTTCCCCTTTATTTGCGTGATAATGAATCACAATACATGGAGCTATCTGATATAGAAAAAAATCCAGACTCATATGGTTACAAAATGGACGGACCTAAAAGCTGGATTAGAAAAGATCCTGGCATAGATACATTTGCAAAGGCTACTGAGATGGCAAATCTTATAAATCTAAATTGTAAATGGAAAAAGAAAAACAAAGCATGGACTTGGAATGCGTATGCTCTAAGATTGGGCATAAAAAATCATGAAGAGGCATCTCAAGAATTCTTTGATAAAATATATTATCCCAATTTATTGAAAACGGCTAATGGACTTTAAATCAATACTAAAAAATGGTGTATCGATTTCATCTAGTGGTACGACCGGTACACCCAAGACTATATTTAGAACTCCAGAAAATCTTAAAGCTTCAATCGAAGTAGCAATTGATGCTCAAAAGCTGACGTCAAAAAGCAGAGTATTAACCGTAACACGAATGACTCATGCCGGTGGATTACTTTCACAAAGCTTACCTGCCCATACTCTTGGTGCTGATCTAACCATCAAACAATTCGATCCATATTCCTTTCTAAGAGATTTTAAAGACTACACTCACACCTTCTTAACACCTGCTCACATGCGAGCTTTAATGAATACTAAAGGATTTAAAGATTGCGACTTAAGTGGTAAATGGATACTGGGTGGAAGCGATCCTGTGAGCTGGGATATGATCGAAGCTTTCGTTTATCATGGAGCAACTGTTCAACCTAACTGGGGCATGAGCGAAATTGGTCCAATTACTATCAATACTGTATTCGATAACCTTGTAAAGGTATACCACTATCGTTGGAAAGCAAAGGGTGGGATTATCCTTGGAGATAAAACCTATTGTGATACTAAAATAGTGGATGGAGAACTCTATGTTAAGGGTCCGACCTGCTATATCGATGGCTGGCTCCCAACTGGTGACATGGTAGAGCAAAAAGATGATCTTTTCTTATATAAAAGACGCCGCTTGTCCGATATTTAGAGTGTACCTAGTATTTAGAATTTTCATGGTAAATCTCTATGGTGTGGTCTTATTTATCCCAAAGTGCTGCGATTTTTTCTTCAAACTCTTCAGAGGTTTGCCGCTTGGAATGATGACCGATGATTTGTATATTGCCAATTGGGGGAACTGGTTTAGGTAGGAATTGTTTGTATCCATCTTCGTCTTCTTGGTATGTGACCGGAAGACATGCGCCAGGATGATCGTGCCAACTGGCGCCAGAACTATGCCTTCCGAATAAATCCGAGAATCCGTATTCTGCACATACCACATCCGTTCTATAACCATAAGCAACGATCGGGGTGTTTAGATAACAAGCAAGCCAATAACTAGACCCAAAATAACTAATATGGGTTTTGGCATGTAAGATACTGTTATAGATCTCTTCAGTATCCATTGAGTAATCAATGAACTTAATTTTGATATTCTTACTTTCTAGGTATTCTAGAATCTGATTCTCTTTGGCCATGTGTAATTCATCATTTCTTAGGGGAGAAGCCAATTCAGTTTTTTGGAAGGTGATATAATCGCCCACTTTATCCTTATCCCAAGTATCGACCATGTCCCACTTATATAAAGTAGTAAAGGGCCAAGTTGCATTAATCCCTTGAATAGGTTCTCTATACTTGTCATACATTAAAAGAGGTTCGTGCACCTTATATGTAGATAATACTAATCCATTTGTAGGAGGTGCCATTTTACTAATTAGGAAATCGATTCGTTCTTCTCTCGTTTCCTGATCCTCTTCTTTGAACTTCCTATCATAATAATCGGGGAAGCATAAAACAGCAGTAGGCGTTGACATCGAAAGCTTTGACTTCATTTCAGCAGTAATAAACAGTTGGGATAGTCTTGCAAGGATATCACACCAAGTAAGATAGTCGCCATTATTGAATTGAAAGTCACCCATTGATATAGGTACTTGACGGATGGGATCGAGCAACAGGTCTGTACCGATATGATAGGTTTTATGATGATCCAATATATCAATATAGGCTTCGGGATATGTTATCATAACTTCATTAATTCCTTAATAATATGGGTTTTCAATTCATCTTTATCCAGATCATTTAGACTTAAACCGAAACCGATCACACTTTTAAATCTCTTCTCAACGAATCTATTATCCTTATTTATAGTCATCTGTGCCCGATCTTTCCCATAGCCTGGCGCGCCAAGTAAACCGAATATTCCCATTCCTGGACCTAGTGCACTATTAACATGTTCACCATAATCAATTACCGGGATACCGATATAATGAGCAAAGTGCCATGATGCGCCTATGTAACTAATATGAGTTTTGGCATTCAATATGATATCATAGGCCTTTTCCGGATGCATCGTATAATCTACGAATTTTATCTTATACCCATATTGTTCCATTACCTCTAATATAGAATCCTCGATATAGCTATTCCGTTCTTTTACAAACGTGTTGGTCTCAGACCTTTGGAAACTAAAATAGTCCTGACTGTTATCCTCATCCCATACTTTTTTCATTGGCCAAACGTTATGTGTTTGAAATGGCCATTCGACGTGGGTGGTTGACTTTTTCCCTAATAATGGAGCATCCTCCAGTTCAAATATATGTCCCTCTTCTTTCTCTTGAATCTTATATAAGGATACAACACAACCATTTTTTGGAGGTCGGAAGTTATTCACAAGAAACTCAATACGATCGAATGAGGTATATTCGTCCTCCTCCTTTCTTTTAAAGAATGCGTAGTCTGATACAATAAGGGATATCTTTGTAGGTTCGTTAACGAAACGTGATTTTAGTTCGGCATTCATATATGCCCAGGAGATCTTAGAACAGGTGTCTGCCCATCCATGAGCGCCTATCGAATTAATATAGACTAGTTCGGAACTAGAAATATCGGAAATCTTACCATCATCCTCGGTACCAATATAATACGTCTTAATGTAATCTAACATCGTGATACCCATCTGTTTCGCAAGCCCATATTGTTTTTTGTCGATTGATTATATTCGTTTTACCGTCAGCAGCCTTATCCAAGAAGAAAGACTCGGTGTATAATTGTTCAGCGGCATCTAGATCGGATTCTATTAATCCCCACTTATCTTCATTAAATAAGGCATAATATTTAAACTTCATTGCTAGATCCCAGATCTCATCCTTTCCTAGATAGGGTTTAGGCTGGTTTAATGCAGATCCACCAAGCAGATACCCATCGCCGGATATCCAATTGTGCTCAAGTAGATCATGCTCGACCGCATAAGTTCTTAGCTCAGTACCATGATAGGGAATAAAGATCGCAACTGCAATACCGTCATTACCACCAAATTTTCTAACAAGCTCAACAGTTTCCATTACCAATTCTTTGGTCTCATGAGGTAGACCAATAATAATGTTTAATCCGTATGGTATTCCGCTATTATTGATTATCGGAATCTTTGACTCGTATTCTTCATTTGTTACGTTTCTCTTAAGGATGTTCTTTCTATATTCATCATTACCACATTCGATACCATATTGAACACGGTCGCAATAACCCTCTTTCATTGCAAAGAGTAATTCATCATCAACGTTTTCAATTCGTGTATTGCACCACCACGGGATTTTAAATTCGGCCATCATATCGCACAAGGCATATACCTCACGCTTAGGTCTTGCTAACCAACAATCATCAACAAAGAAGAAATAGTCTGGCTCATATAATTCAATATAGCTCTCTATCTCTTTTCTTAATACGTCTAACGATTTCCTACGTAGATAGTTCTTATCTAGGGTACGAGTCATAGGACTATTACAGAAGGTGCAAGAATAAGGGCAGCCGCGATATGATTCCAGATTAATAGAACGAACAATATTTCCACCAACAGCTCTTAAGAATCGATCAGGATGATAGAGACTATAATCGGGACTATACTCATCTAGATCAACAAGTGGTTGAAATGGGTTTCTCTTTTCCTTTGTCCATACGCCTGGCACGTCATCCCATGGTAAGCCAGCTTTTATTCGTCGGATTAGATCACGTAATACGTATTCACCTTCAAATCTACAAATGGCATTTACTAGTGGATGTGAGATAACCTTTTCCGGAGCATTAATCGGGAATACTCCGCCGACGAGATGAGGGATATCCAAATCGCGAATCTTACCTAACATAGCTACAGTATCTTTAAATGTATCTTCTACTGCTGAAATCAAAATAAGATCTGGACTATACTCAAGGACCTTTTTCCTAAAGTCGTCTAGCATGTGATTAGTAGGTTTAATCTCCATACCGATTTCTTTAATAGAATATGCTCTACCATTCCCAAGCTTTGTTTTAAAGATCATCCCCGCTTCAGGATCGTCTGTATAGGCGGTGGTTTCAAATAGATCAACCTCTACAGTTTCTTTTTTACAAATGTCAGTAAATAGTCCAACCGTCACAGCGGGGACTAACATAAGAGGTAGATTAGGATATGCTATTAATATTTTCATTTTCTATATAATGATAAATCAGTTGCGCCTAGCATTTTATGCTGCTTGCAGTCTTTATCATTTGTCCATACTAAAACGTTGGGATCATCAATGAGGAAATCGCAGTCATTACAGTATTCTGGCCAATCTTCATTCTCATGGGCTATTCGTAGTTCATTATACTTATCCCCATTCCAAATCTCATCAAATGACTGGTCCTGGAAATGGCCTAAGACGCTCTTATCTTCGTTAGGTGGACCCATAGTCTGACAGCAGGGTGTTACTGCAGCTTGCTTGCCATCTAATCCCCCGGCACGAATTGTGATCTCGGGCGCAAATGGCCGACCGCATGTTTTCTTTGTTAAACCATTTCGATTATATTCTGGGGCATAGTTACCTGACCAATTGTGCATCTTCCATACGTATCCAATGATTCCTAATTCCTCTATCTTGGATTGATATACTGATGCTTGCCATTCTTCCCGATCGCGATTGGTGATTAAATGATATGAGCTTATTATACAATCAGACTCTGACTCATCAATATATTCCTTTGTTGATCGGATATGGTCGTGGATCATATAATAATTATCATTACCCATCCATTTACGATATTCTTGGGCATTGTCACCAATGACTGAAAATCTTATAAAGGATAGACCTGCATCAATACAATCCTGCATAAACTGACCTTTAAATCTAGAACCATTGGTGTATACAAAGCTCTTAAATCCACGATCCGTGCACGCGCGTATGTATTCGGGTAAGTCTTTGGCCAAGGTTGGTTCTCCTGACCCTTCGAGATTAATGATTGGGTTACCTGGCAGTTGATCTAGGATTTTCTTAAACAACTTAAGAGGCATTTTACGGGTCCAGTCTTTGCCTCGACCAGCGCCTGATTGTGGACACATCGAACACGAATAGTTGCATCCCCCAAAAACCTCAACTACCGCTCTTTCTAATTTCATGTAAGTTCCTTCATCTTATTCTTATCATACTTAATGTTACTCGGGGCGTACCTAATGGCTCACCGACCTTATGCCAACTGTTATCAGATCTCTTAAACATTATACCTCTATTAGGTTTCCAATCGGGGCTATAGACAAAACTATCGCGTCGTCGCGTTCCATATATCTCGGTCAAATTCCCATCATCCGATAATCCTATTATAAGACTCGCTATTTTAGTTGGGACATCATTGTGGATTTCATATTCAGTATAGTTTGTATGAACTGTATTGTAGCATGAAAGCTGAAAGATAAACCCATCGGTCGTCGCAAGGTCCAAGAATAAAGCTTTCCCATAGCGTTCACTTATCTTGATGAAGGTCTCTTCTAGTCGATCTTGCAGTGGACCACTTCTGATTATATGTTGATGAATACCAGTTTCGAAAAAAGGTAATTTCGAATAGGCATAGTCCTTGACCTCTTTTAAAAGGTCGGGAGGTAATACGTCATCGATAACGACAAATGGAAATGGCTCGATCGAGGAGTAATGTTCTTTCATTCAACCATTCTCTTATTTAATGGATCCATTATACCATAAAAAAAGGGGTTTGTAAACCCCCTATTCGTCTTTTTTTTCGTCCTCGTATTCGTAGATAAATTGCTCCATCTTCCGAGGGGTTTCTTTAATGAAGAGCTTCTTGAGCTTGTACAACCAAAGTCTCAACCTATACTTCCACATTACATTCTCCTAAAATACTGTTCAGCTATAAACTCCTGGCCGATTGCGTTCGGGTGATGATCTCTTTCCGAGATTTCAAACTCACTTGAACTAACCGTCTTACCTCCAAGCTCGGGAAACCAAGGCCATCCAATAAGGCAATCTTTATGCTTATCAAGTTCTTTAAAATAGGGATTAGTAATCCACTCATTTAATATGAAATTTCGATCGGTCCACCTTTTTAAAGCGGGGTCCTTTGTTAATCCCGGATATAGATCTTCGATACGCTCTATCTTCTTCTCATCACTTAGAATATTATTAAGCAAATCTGTTGAAATTGGTCCAATGTGGTTCTGACCTATAAGCACTTTAATACCCAACGATTTACAGGTATGAATAAAGTTTAATATCATTAAGAAATTTTCGGTAATAAGTTCTTGAGGTGAGGTATGTCTCCACGTGTATATACCCGATCTAAATCGATTTTCAGTATCAATCGGATCCAGCTGATTCGCGGCCGCGTGAAATGCATTATACTTCGATCCATATACACTCCACCTTGACCAATCGGTCAATTGTAATAGAACAAGGTCGACCTTCTTACCCTTATGGATTTCTTGTGAAGCGTTCTTAATTATTAAATGAGTAGACGCTCCCATCTCACCTACGTTTTTAACTAAATGCTCATTATCACACCATTTAGCGATTATCTCTGGCCAACTATCCCAGGTCTTCGGTCTAATTGGATCTTTATGCGGTACCCACCTAGGATCGGTAAAACTACACCCACTTGCTACTATATATTTCAAAACACCTTCACCCCATATTTCCGCTCAAAGTCTCGAGCGTCTTTTTCATCGTTAACGATCGGTTGACCTTTTATATTTAGGGATGTATTCAATAGCATAGGTACGCCAGTTAATTCGTAAAACTCTTCAAGTATTGGTCTAAGTGCAGACTTACAATCCGACTTAACTATCTGCACTCTTGCCGTACCATCAACATGAGTCACACTATGGTAGTCGTGTTTAGCCTTTGCGACAAATTGCATATACTCATTCATTGGTCCTTCGAAATAGTCTTGAGCAAACTCTTCCAGGATCGCCGGCGCAAAAGGTCGAAATTCTTGTCTTTGCTTAATCTGATTAACAGTGTCTTTAATGTCTCGTCTAGGATCAGCAAGCAAGCTACGGTTGCCGAGAGAACGAGGCCCAAACTCAGCGCGACCATTTGCAACCCCGCAATAAGAATTATTAACAATATATTGAGCGACTTCTTTAGCATCGATTTCCCCTTCTATACTATAACCTAAATAGGGATCTTCCCATTTTAACATTTTGCCGTTGACCGCAGCTGCGCATCCTAATGCAGATCCGCCATCACCAGGATTCGGCATAATCCAGATATCCTTAAATATATGATAGAACTTGCTATTTGCTACACAGTTTAAGGCAACACCACCGCCGTAACATAAATAAGGCGAATATTCTCTTGCGACCTGCATTATCTTAATGATCTCATCTTCGATAAGGGCTTGAGCGCTACTAGCAAGATCATTGTGACTTATATGATCAAATCTCGATATTCCTTTATGAAGATTCTCATTGAGCAAAGACCTTAATTCATCTTTATATAATGGTTGTCCGAATGCAGCCATACCCATAGTAATATATTCATCTTCTCCAGGCTTTAGCCCAATCTTATGGGTTATCGCAGAATAGAATAATCCCAGAGATCTAGGATATTTAGTGCTCCAGACTTTCTTCTTTTTCCACCAGATCGAAGCTGTATCCCATTCACCAATAGCATCGATTACGACACATACAGGTTCTTCTTTAAATGGTCTGGTATAATAAGCTGCGGCCGCATGAGACCAATGGTGAGATACGTAGTGATCATATTCCGGTCTCACTGTCCATCCTTGACCGGCATACAATCTTCGTGTATTTTTTAAAAAAGGCTTCTCATAGAAACACGTCTCACCGATCTTATCCCACCGCGGATCTGGATTCTTATCATTCTTTATTCTACTTCTTCGCTCGGCATGATAAGCCCCAAGGATAGTATCGTCCTCGATGTATGCCATACAAGCATCGTGAAATCCATGGGAAAATCCAGTATAGATCATAAATCCATATCCCAGTATTCATTTAGTATTGGTAGAAGATTTTCATATAGTCTCTTTTGGCCATTCCCATTTGGGTGACCGTCGAACTCAGATATAAAAGTACCTTCAAGCTTATTGCCAACACCCATACCCCTACGCTTGTTCTTATTAGTTGTCGCGGGGATTATATTGCCTCCTAGTATTGGATGAAATGGCCAACCATAAACCCCATTCTGATCATCCTCTAATTTCTTAAAGATCGGGAGTTCAAACATCTTTTGCCATATATTCTCATGGGGGTGATCATAATGTAAGAAATCGTCTTTAGCTTTTGGATGCTCATGACCACGGTAGTCCTGCACCTGTATTGAGAAATCGATTAAAAAGCGGTATAGATCAGCGCTATCTTTCTTTCCAACAACTTCAGAAATTCTGTTATTATCATAAAATGGGTGATCGGATCTAAATATGAGAAACCTTATACCCATATTCTCACATAGCTTTTTCATCTGATATATCAGCTTAAAATTGTACTCAAGCATCCCGGTTGGGGTATGATAGGCCAAACCAAGGATCTCTTTATAGACGTGTTGAATCCTTCTAATTCGATCAGGACACAGTGGCGTATTACGGATATCCTTGATATCCTCAACGAATTGATCGATATTCTCATACACATTAGTATCGTCCCAAGGATTTCGACCTTTTTGACCCACCGTGGCACGGCCGTTTTGGCCGGGCGCAAAGATCTGCCAATTATCACCCGGCAGCTGCTTTCGAAAAGCACCCGATAATTGCCACACGACATGGCTTGGTGGGTTATCCGAGAGGATGTGTTCAGTTAATGCCTGATACTGGACCTGATTTCCTGAGCCCATTCTTGCAACAGATACCAAAGGAATTCCCATCTTTTCGGCCAAATGTTCCGACCATTTAGGGTAATCGGTATTTACTTCGGGACTGGGTACAGATATAAAATTGAGATCGCTCCAGGAGCAGCCGCCAACAAGTAGGTATGACATTAGTTTTTTATCCCTCGTAGTACATTAATAGTGCAGCCCATTCCTTATAGATCTCGGCGAAGCTTTCATTTCTGATCCGATCTTTTTGTTTTATCTTATTAAACGTTTGTACTAGACCAGCCGAACCGGTAAACGTATTAGAATTAAGAACTAAGAAACTCATAACGTCTTTTTTACTCTCATCATCGGCATACTTTTCATGTATTAATTCCTTTATAAAGTCGGGAAGGTTACGTATCGAATACTCGACCGGCTCATGTAATAGCCCAGATGACGTCGAGAATCCATTATCCTTACAGAATGTATCCAATTCGTCCAGGTGCCAAATATTAAATATGTTGACCGTACGATAAATGTTTAGTCGGAACTTAGGATAGTTCTCTCTCATCCTTAAGATATTTCCCTGGATCTTTTCCCAATCTGCACCGCCTCTTTGATATGCTAATCTACTCCCCACGTCATCGATACTAAGTGATATAATAACCTTTTTAAACTTAGTTAGTGTATCAAGAGTCTTCTTATCATAAAACATGCCATTGGTGGTAATAAGGATCTGGATATTCTTAGCATACTCACTTTCGCCGATTCTTTGTAATAGCTTCTTATTCTCAGTACTAAAGAAAGGTTCTCCACCCGTGAGTTCTAGCTCTTTCATATAAGGAAGCCATCCCCCAAAAAAGATATCTTCATTTACGGTATCGATGATCTTCGATGAATACAGATATGGGATATTCTTATTCTCTTCCTTGGCAATAAGAGAAGAAGCTTGTGGGCTACACATCCGACATTTCAGATTACAGGTATTTGAAAGTTTTAAGTCGTAGATCCTAGGCGGATCAGCAATAAGATCCAGATCCGTTTTCTGAAGATCCTTGGCTCTTTTTTCATATCCTTCCCGGAAGCTATGTATACCAACTTTCTCCTCGGCCCAACACCATGAACATTCGATCGGTTCCGCCCCATCAATGAACGCCTGTCGAAGATTCTGCATTTCCTTCGAATTCCACGCCTCGTTCAGATCCGTGTTCTTTAAAGAAGGCATGGGATAGTTAATCTGATCCTCTGGTTGATCATATCTACAACAAGGTCTAATCGATCCTTGTACGTCGGTCGAGATCGTTGTCCATGGCGCGAAGCAAAACCTTCCCATATATTACCCTTCCGATACTAAAATAAGATGGCTATCCAATAACCAGTTTCTTATTTGATTATTTACCAAGTGTTCAAACACCTTATAATTCCTTATTGTCTTATTATCCATGGCTTTGAGTTGGTTATGGAGTGTGTTATATACCTCTTCTAATTCATTACTAGGTAAATGTTTTATTGACAGATCCTTTGGATATAGAATAGTATTAAACCATAATGCAGCACCTATCTGACTGGTCCATTCGGCAAAATGGCCCATCTCTTCAAAGTTGTTTCTCATGGGATTTACCATTATCGATAAACCCCTTTTATTTGAATGACAGTATTGCTTAAAGATCTCAACGTTCTTCATTAGTAGATTAAAGTCACCATTGATACGAATCTCCTCATATCTTTCGGGAATAAGACTATCAATCGAGATATTAATCGAGATGTTATTATTAGCTAATATGTGTTTAACTCTTTTATTAAAGACCGTACCATTGGTTGCAACGTTTATTGGCAAGTCGGGATTTATTCTAGCAACCATATCGCAAATGTCTAATACGATTTTTTGTGCAAATGGTTCTCCCCCATTAAACCTAAGTTCTTTTAAATGTGGGATAAACTCCTCAAGCTGACTTATAAAAGCGTCATTATAAATTCGAGGTAATGGTGGCTTACCTTCTTTTTTACGAATACCACTACTCAATTTACCCGAACACATAATGCACTCGAGGTTACATTGATTGCTTAATTCCAATTCCATTAAAGCCGGATAGCCGTTATTATTAACCCCGAATTGCTGATAGGCTTTTGCTAATGGCCATACATCATTCTCTATCTCGACTTCACACTCTTTACATCGAGTCGGGAATTCGAGTTGCATTAGAGCATCTCTATACTTTTGGAAATGCTCGCCCTTCCAGATATCCATGATCGATCTTTCTTCAGACCAATCGTCAACGAATCCGGGGAGCTTCCAACAGGGGCTTACCTTACCATCGACAGTAAAGTACATATTATTAAATGGGGCATTACAAGGTGATCCGTTAGTACCCCAATAAGTTTTAATCGATTTCGGACTCACGCGAACACATCCTTTTACATTGTATGTGGATGGTCTCTTCACTTTCCCAAGACTCGGGTAGGATCTTCGTAAACCATTCGTTGTCTAGAATGTCTTCCATAGTAGTATAGAAGACGTTCAATTCTTTTTCTCTTTTAAAATATTCGGTCATTACAGGATGGTTGAATTGTGCTTTGTGACCCTCGAATAATTCATCTTGTCTTTCATTCTTAGTAAAGAGAGCGGATTGATAATATAGATTTGCTAGGTAGCAGCAAGGCATAGCTTGACCATCGGGGTTTACCAATAGTCTTTTGTCTTCTTGCCATCTGCAACGTACTTTGTTCGCCATTTATGATCCCTAATCGGTATTTGTTTTTTGACCTTACCCGATATTAATTCGTGTTCGCCATTCAAAGTCGACTGTTCCAACGTCTCTTCTTTTCCATTAATATCTATAAAGGAATTCACCCCCTTATGATAGAACCGGTTGGACTCAGTATAGAGTATCTCACCCTTAACACCTAAACCCCTGATCATCTCATCTAACTCAAACAAATGATCTTGATTATGTTTGAATATTATAACCATTGCACAGGCGTCTGCGCCCGTAGCGGTATAAGCTTCAACGTTCTCTTTTATCTTTTCTAGATCTGTTCCCTGACGATATCTTTCGTGCATCTCTTGGGTAGTGCCATCGATATCAAACCAAACCTGTAATCTTCCTTTACCAATGACACCCAACTCCCACCACCAATCAGCATCTCGTATACTACCATTGGTATTGATCTGGATTTGACAAGTTCTATTTTCTTCAAGGATATATGCAATTATGTCAAATAGATCTTTATTCATAACCGGATCACCCCAGGTACCACAGAACTCAAATCTAGCATAATTGTTTAGGGTTTCAATGGGGAATGCTTTTTTGAATTGTTTAAACGACCATTGGATAAGTGGTAGCCATTCGGTTTTCGTCCTGGGTCTATCGGTTCGCGTTCTATGACACTGCGGACACGATGCATTGCAATAAGTTGATAAATCGATCCAAGCGATCAATTCTCCCTTTTTAAAGGTATTAGCATACGTGGTCATTATAGTACTTCCAGTTATGGGGTTTATTAAGGGAGTTAGTAAAATGTACCAGCTTTATCCTAGGATTAAACTTCCCACTCCTAAATATCCAATCACCATATAAAGCCTCCATTGCATCATGCCATGCGGTTTCTTCAACCCCGTCTGAAACCCATCGGGTTAACCAGTCGTTTGGAACGCTCTTAATCTTTAATCCAAGTTCCAATACCGAATCGTATACAAAATTCTGTTCACCGTTCACCGGACCGATTGTCATCTTATTCCTAATATAATACGACTGCCAGTGTTGAGGTGCTTCCATAAATTTATCATAGATCGGATTACAATCTATTGGATAATATTTAAAGAATCCGCCATTGATCTTACATGGATTATCTCTCCACCAAGAGTTGATGGAAAGAAACTCGCCACGCTCAATAGGGTAATCAAATAGCTCTTTATAATCATTTACCAGGAGAATATCAATATCAATAACAACGACTGGTTCTTGAGAATCTAATCCCATTACCATCATCTTATTCCACTGAAGAGCTATTCGATCATCGTATGGTTCTCTTATCCATACAACTTCATAATCAGCCAGCTTCTTATTAATATAGTCTTCATATTCTGGTCCGTACTTATCGCCGATGCGTACACAATATATCTTCATTAGCCAAATACGCTCGCAAATTCTTTATTGATTACATGGTATATCTTAGCATCAGGATCAACCCTACTATCTAAAACTCTTGAGTGCCATTTGTTATCGATATATTGGATAGGTACTTCGTTTGCCACTCTTTTAAAAGAGAAGACGGTTTCATTATCATAATTGAAGGCTCGCTGAATATTAGGCGGATACATTGAAGCCTCATCATTTTTTAACTCGGTCATATATTCAAGTACTTCTTTAAAGTCCCCAAAGTAATCCATCTTTTGTATGGTCTTCTTTGATGCTATCATAATACCAGTATTAAAAACATCGGTATCACCATCGTACCCTTCCCCCGTTAACATAGCATGAGCGTTCCAGTACTTAGAAGCAGGATTACGGATACAATGGTTATAGTTCTTTGAGTCTACTACCTTTCCTGGGATAGCTTCTCCATTCGATTCTGCGCAACAGAAATAGTCTAAGGGAGTATGTGCATCAAAGATATCTTCCCGAGTAGACGGAACTACATCGAAATCAAAATAACAGATAAGATCGTGGCTCTCAGCATGCTTCTTCATTAGCCAATGCTTATAGAAGTTGATAATATCATACTCAGAGATCTGGGGATATTCATTCCTAAACATTTCACAAAAGGTTTCGTACTCGGTATCATATTTATGCAACACATAGTCTGCACCGATATGAGCAGCATAGTCCTTATGTCTCTCAATGATCCTATCCCGGAATCGATTTAATTGCTTTTTGGTGAATTCGCTTTTATCGGTTTTCACCTGTACGCCATTTTCCCACCATCCTGGATTATCTAATTTATCGGATGGGATGTCCACGTAAATCGAAAATATAATCTTTTTCATGAATATTCTCTCGGTATAAAACATACGTCTAGTCGTCTTACATCAAAAACATAATAATCTAAATCGTTAAACATTTTGAACATATTTCGTCTATCTATTTCTACCTGATCCATGGATCTTTTCGGATTAAATTCTATCCAAAACACTGGTCTATTTTTTTCTATTGTATTAATACTGCCTTTTAACACTTCAATTTCATATCCTTCTACATCTATTTTTATAAATCCTACATTATTAAAATTAAAAGAATCTAATGTTTTAATTTTTTCATATCCAAATTTATGATGTTGATGCCATCGGCAACGATCATTTTCTTCTGTCATATATTCAACATCACACACATGAGATGTGCCAGTTGGTCTATGATAATGAAATCTTACTTCTGCTTCACTACTGCCTAATCCGCAATCATATATTACAATATTATCTTTTTGTTCAGCATTTAATTTAAGAGCTTCTCTTAAATCAGAATCTATTTCAAAACAATGTACTTCATTAAATAAATTACTAAGAGGTAAAACAAAATTCCCGTAATTAGTGCCAATGTCAATATAATCTTTATTACCCATATCATTAATTGCTAATAAAGATTTCATCCAAGCAGCAATTTGATAACCTTGATAACTAATACTTGAGAAATTTGTGCTTTTAAATTGCTGTTCTATATTCCTATGTAAATCATTATCTAAAAAATGCCATTTGTCGTCGCCATTAGGTCCTGAAATATGTGAGATCATTGCGCAATTACCATATATCTAACAAAATCGCCAAGATCTAAAGCACCCTGATAACATATCCACCCCTTAGATAAACACGGTCTGACCCAATCGACGAATTCTTCTAGAGAGGGTGAACAATTAATATGAGAATCTAAATCCCCATAGTTATTTGACTGCAATACAACAAACGCGTTCTCTGGTTTCTTTCTAATAAGATCGCAGATATCATCTCGGTCTATATGCTCAACACTTGTTGAGATTAGAGCAGTTACGTTGGATAAATCTAGCTCGCCGGTCGCATCTTCAACCTTGAATTCAAATTTGCGTTCGGGAAAGAGTAGCTCGCCGTAATAATCTGACATGGGATCCATATCAGCAGATAGAATATGGTAATTATCTTCTGGAAAATAATCTTTTAATATATCAGCTAATAAACCATACCAACCACCGGCAATATAAAAATTACCGCCGCCATTACCATATACATCTTCATAAATGGGTTTAAAAGTTCGTGCTAACCATTCTTTACTTTTCCAATGATTAGCATCTAGAGAATGGCGTAAATCCTTTATACGATATAGATCGTTATTAAAGCCATATTGTGATTCGTCATAAATGTGTTCAATTACTTTCAGACCGTGATACAGTACTGAACTTTTCATAATCAATTTCCTCAAAGGTGGTTATAGGTGCATTCTTATAGGGTTCGAATTTATACGATTGGATATATTTAGGGTCGAAAGTTTTGTACGGAAACCCTTCGTGTACAATATATCTATCAATGCCCACGTACTTCCTTAGAAAATAATCCTTATAACCCTTATTTATGAAGTAATCCCAGATCTCGTGTATCTTGGGATTCTCGGCGGTCCAAGTTATAATTGAAGAGTTTATCCGCACATCATAATTGGTGGGCCTATCGTAGATTTGATCGGATTTCCAATGACAATTGATTAGGGTGAGAGCATCCCAATCTACATCTTCTAAAATAGCAAATGGGTCTTCCTTGATCATCGTATCAAGATCGAAATATAAGACCTTCCCTTTTAAAGGAAAGTCCGAACTGAACATGGATAATTTGTTCCACCATTTTTTCAACGAAGGCTTCGCTGGAATAAAGATCTTATTAATCGATCGATCTAGGCCATCGACGTTCAGCTGAACGTCGGGTGTTTCTTCGGTGTAACAATGATACTTTACATCCTCAGATCGGTATTTTAGGAGGGAACGGTATAGTCGATTCACATCGTCGGAGCAGTACTTAGTACCGTGCTTAACGAAAATTACATTTAACATTATTTAGGTTTTCCCGTTTTAGATTTTTCCGTTTAAGGTCGCAAATAGCTCAAATAAGGTTTTAGATTTTCTAATTGCGGTTTTTAATTCTCTATCCTTAGACTTCTTGATATTCTCAATTTCGAAGATAGCAAGTTTAGCTTTGAACAATTCCTCTTCATTACTATTCTGTTCTAGGATAGCCCCGATTATCTGAGATGACTTCATAACATCAATTCGCAGGGTC
>ERZ767114.576-NODE-576-length-19498-cov-7.243860_pt1 | contig 19498 bp, 21 predicted proteins | sample MGYA00374952_ERZ767114 | MGnify/ENA primary metagenome ERZ767114 (study PRJEB28939, sample SAMN06267156) | marine metagenome | isolation source: Columbia River Estuary | place: USA:Columbia River Estuary, USA | collected 2012-05-05 ...
GTTTCCTTTCGTTCCGTGTGAGATGTTTTATTACCCGACGCATAGGGTATGGAAGAGTGGTGTAGACAGATGCGCACCTTGCCATCATCGTTGCGCTTGTAACCGAATGTGTATTCAACATCTGAAATTTCACCGGTTGTAGCACATGTGAACTCATAGGTACCCATAGCGTGTGCCACTTCGCCATGACAGTCAATCTGGTGATTATTGAAAATCACCCGACTGAAACCCTTCTTGGCGTTGATGGCGAACCCCTGATCTTCTTTGAAACCACTAATTACGGCATCGTGGCCCACAAAGTAAGACATAGCATCGTTAGCAGTAGGACGAAACTGTTGCTCCGCAGCTTTCGTGGGTTTGAAGAGTACGTTAGAATGGTCATATCCATACAACTCACCCGCGCGCTGACCAGCAAGACTGACGTAGTCTCCACCCGAGAGAAATGAGTTCGAGATGTCCACAATAGACTGCGCCCAGAAGTTCTGTGCCTCGATGACTTCACGTTCGGTCACATGGTTGATAAGTTGAGAGGCTTCATTTAGATCAGAAAAATCCTCCATAACTTGTGTCATTGGTGGACGCCTACGAGTAGTTGACGATTTACTAAATCCACGAGCTGCATTGATTTCTGTATCATATTGTTCCGGGTCGGTAAATACTCGAGTTCTAACGTTGCGTGTAGGTGGGATCATAAAGGTGAGTGCGAAAGACATGTTTGATATCTAATGGTTCTATTCTTTATCCTTCTTCTGACCCGGACGAATGGCCCATTTATTTTCCTTGTTAAACTTCTCGTAATCAATCTCTTTAATTTTAAATTTCTCCATGATGAACTTCTTTAGGGGATGAACACCCTTTTCAGAATCTTTGTTTTCTTCCTCGTTTGGGGGGCGACGCCTCCCCTCACCTGGAGCTTCAGCTGGTTCTACAAAATCATTCTTCTTGGCTTGGACACGGATATTGGGTCGTACGATATTAGGCTTTAGTGTAAACATTTTACTATGGACAGACATTATCTTTAGAAATGAATGATACCATTGGCTGCTAGACCCAATTTTGCTGCAGTCATAGCGGTAAGACCGACTGCAAGTTGGGGCCATTCCACCTTGAGTAAACGACCAGCGATTGTCATGGGTAGAATCCACGTGACGAGTTGGAGTTGTGCGTAGTTCACCAGGTCGGGATTGGGAAGTGCAGCTTGAACACGAACGGGTCGCACGAGGCGCCTGTTAGACCTCTTTCTCGTTTGAAGAAACTTTGTGGGAGTTTTCTGAATATTGACGGGTGTAGCGAGTGTTGCCATTTTTCTACATTTTTCAACATTCTAATCTTTAAACACCTAAGTGGAGCCCGACTCCCATAATAATCATTCAACTCACAAACAACATGTCTACTACCATGAACTCCCGTTCTATTACCGACTACATCCTCAAGCTCGAGAAGGAGAACTCCGAACTCCGTAAGGTTCGCGCCGTCCTCGGCGACATTGATTCTATTGAAGAGTCTCGAACCAAGATTGAGCAGCTCAAGAAGCTTCTCACAGAGGCCAATGAAGAGAAGGTCGATGCCCTCAACAAGCTCAACGACCTTGAGTACAAGTCTTCTCTGTACGACACGACCTCTCGTGTTACATCCAAGAGTTGCACTCTCAATCAAGGTCTTGTCAATCGTATGATTGATCTTGCCCGTGCCTCCAATGATTTCTACAAGTCGGCGACTTACAAAAAGGCTGCAGATGTTATCTCAAACCTGGACTACGAGGTCCAAACTGGTGAGAGCCTGATGCATCTCCTCGGTATTGGTAAGGGTATTGCTGCCAAGGTTGATGAGTACCTCGATGAGCAGGACTCTGACTACGAGGAGTCCGAGTGCTCCGACTCTGAGTCTATTGCGTCCAACGATGAGGGATCCTTCGTTTCTGACACTGACGCCTCCTATGTGTCTGAGACTGACGATGAGGAGTACTTTGTCTCTCACAATACAGGGCTCGCTGAAATGATCTATGAGTATGCTGACAGGGCTGAAGACAATTTCAAGCGCGATGCATACACCAAGGCTGGTGATACCATCTACAATCTTTCTTACAAGATCACCAGTGGTAAAGATGCTATGAAGCTCCGAGGTATTGGAAAGTCCATCGCTAAGAAGATTGACGACTACCTCAATATCAAGAAGGAACCCTCCATGAACGAGAAACTTGCCACGTGTTTTCTCAAACTTGGAAACCTTGAAGAGCCTGTTTACAAGTCTGAGGCATACTGGAATGCCGCTGAAAAGATCCGAGACCTCGATTATATTGTAATGAGTGGTGATGACGTCAGGCATCTCCGTGGTTTTGGACCCTCAATCTGTGACAAGATTGATGAATATATCAACACTGGAAGGATGCTGAGACTTGAAGAACTCAGCTAAACCCATCTGACCTTCTTTTTTGGTTTACGCCTGAGACGAGAGAGTAAATATACATAAAACAATAGACCGTAACGTACCATTTCTTAATAAAATCCTATATTTTTAAACTGAACGAATCTTTTTTCTTACCATCATATACATTTACAATTCCTGATTCTATCATTTTTTGGTTTACCGACTGTTTATCCCCCTTGCGTCTATAGACTGTCACCAAGGGTCGACCATACTTATCATTTTTACCGCATTCAATCCACACTAAACCGTTCACCTTGTTTCTACACATAAATGGATTCCATAAGCGGTGAGGTGCGCGATCATCAAACCCACACTCTTCCTTAAACATATCACGGGCAAGTCTAGCTAGATGAATATGATCGGCTCTATCTCTCAACCCAAGACTAGGTTTCATTTCAGCTGAGTCATATCCAAGAGTTCTAAAAGTAAACTTTAGAGGTCGACCATGTAATATGACAACAGCCTTGAATGTATCTCCATCATATACACTCGTGATTTTTGCATATCCCTCGTAATTATTAAGACTAAAAACTGGTATCGAATCATCAACACCAGAAAGAATTCTTTTAGTGAAACAGCAATTCATATATAAAGAGGTCGGGACTCCTCTTTAAACACCTAAGTGAAACACAGAAATGATACTAAATATCAAAAAAAATGTCTACTGATTTCCGTGTCGCGTTTTGCCAGGCTACACAGTCGCTTTGCCCCGACGTGCAGCGTGTCATTTGGAGCACCGTTTTACCCCGCGAAGTTAGGAGGGAACGGGTAGCGGCTGCTTTCACTGCGATGAGAGCCAAGATCATAGAGTTTGAGAGTGCTGAGGATGACGAAGATGCCCAGATGCATTTGGATCTACTCCTCGGAATGCCTGTGTACTCCCCAGATGGAGTAGATGAAGATGAGCTGAGGGCTCAGCGTAGAATGGAGGCCTTCTCAGGGAAGGCTAGTGCTCTCGCCAGTTGGAAGTGGTATCGTAGATATTTTCTTTGTAATAAGTAAACAATGGTTTCGTATGTATTAAATGTCGACAAGGCGGGTGATCTCAAGTTTGGTCGTAAGAAGTGCCGTCTCCACAAGAAGGATGAAGTAGTGAAGGTTGCCAAGGACTATGGTATATCCACCCCTAATAAGAAGACTGTCAGTGAATTGTGTGGAAGTTTAAAGAAGAAAATTCAGAAGGCTGAGCGAGTTTCGCGAGAGGAGGTGAAGAAAATTCTCGCCAATCAGAATAACGTTCCCCTCGCCAAACTGTACCCCGAGGCTGCCAAGAAGCAGGTGGCGGCTAAGAAGCGCGCCGAGAAGAAGGCTCTCAACAAGAAGGTTGCCACCAACTTCATGAAGGGTATGGTGACTAAGCGAATCGTAACCCCCACTCGCGCCACAATCAGGGCTGTTATGCCTATGCCCAAGCCTCAAAAGAAGGCCATGCCCCTCACCAAGGATGTAGCTAGGAAGCGTATCATGGCTATGAAGGGTCTCAATGGTCGCAATAAGTTCAGTCTCGTGAACAGGCTCAGTCTTAATCAACACTCTCCTCGACGGGTTGTTCGGTTGGCTCGTGAACTGGCTCGTCTACGGTAAAATTCCAATCAGATAGGTCATTGTAGACTTTCTCCTCAGTGTCATAGAAACTTGCACCATCCCCAATCATCATTTCTCTCACAATTTGATACAGCACCGTTGAGAGTGCAAATTTATACGCCAAAAATCCAACAAATGTGGCACCATAATCAAAGTCAAACGCAAATGGTGCATTATTCCATGACACTTCAAAAGCAGCTGCACCTAGAGGTGCAAAGAACTCCTTCTGAAATGTCGAAGTTTCGAGTTTATCCACCCGATCAGAGAGAAGACTCACATACGTATAAGATGCTACCGCACCTAACATTGCAGATACACCTTGATCTGCACCTTGTGTGATGAAGTAAGAAGCACTCAAAGCAGAACCATAAGCAGCCGTAGAGTTTTTTAGAGTTTTTTTCAGGTGAGCATATTCGGTGTGAATCGGTTTACTGAAAGCGTAAGTGAGAGACATTTCTTGATTAAATGGGTTTAAAATCTTTATCCAAGTTAATAATAGTAAATGCCTTGTCAACTCTGTAAAAAGAAATGTGGTGTCCCTATTGATTGTAAATATTGTGGTGGTAGCTTTTGTCCGAGTTGTCTTAATCTGACAAAGCATGATTGTCAAGGTGCAGATATCAAGAAGATGAAACAACGTAAAGAACTCAAGGATAAACTAGCATATGAACCACCATCGAAATGCTTAAAGATTTGATGGGTTAGTAGAGTAGAGTGGGAGACTCTATGATGCTGAGATGTCCGAGTGGTCTAAGGAGGGCGACTTAAGATCGCCTGTGCTATGCACGCGCGGGTTCGAACCCCGCTCTCAGCATATCGCACTCATAGCTCAGTGGTAGAGCGCAAGCTTAGTAAGCTTGAGGTCAGGGGTTCGAAACCCTTTGAGTGCAACTTGATTAAAAAGAATATTGTCTAATCACAAAATGAATAAGGACCGTCGTGCTGTCGTTATTCATGATGTGGCGTCATTACTGTTTCTCGCACCATTCTCGGCATTATGTGTGGCTGATGTATTTTTTAGCTATAAAGTGTATCCTATGTTTCTAACACATGCTCTCACTACGTACATGTCGTATGATCTCATGTGGATAATTCTTCAGCCGAAAGTTATACACACTCTTAGAAATTTAATCATACTTCATCATTTAGTGTGTCTTCTAGCTCTTCTTAGACCTCTCATGTACCCCGAAGAATCCCCAATCATAAGTTTGGCTGGAGTGGTTGAAATTGATACAACACTGTTAACGCTTCGACGAATTATTCCTAGGACAAATTCTATACATTCACATATAAATCTCATGTATCATGTGTCTAATCTCGTTATACGAGTGTTTTATGAAACTATTTTCACGATGTTTATGACGAATTATTATGCTGATGAAAACATCTTGGTAAAAATCCATGTTCTTGGGTGTCAGTATTTCATAAACATATTTAGTTGTGGGATTTGTGCACTCACATACACCAAGCGTAACCCAGCTTTAAGAAATAATATGTAGTATAGGTATAATGACAGATAAAGCTAAACCTAAGCGCAAACCAAACGCATACATGAACTTTGTGAAGAAGACACGACCCAAGATTGTGAAGGAATTTCCCGATCTTTCATTCACTGAAATTGGATCGAAGTTAGGTGAGATGTGGCGAGAGCTTACGGATGACGAAAAGAAGAAGTATACCAAATAGACTTAAGGATTCGAGTTGTAATAAAAATAGATGCCTCTCGGGGTCAAAAAGCTCTGTTACGATGCTTGTCTGCCTACTCGTGGGTCTGATGGTGCTGTGGGATATGATTTATATAGCTCCGAAGTTGCGACTGTACCGTGTCAGGCGGGGCGAGCTTTAGTCGGTACTGGTATTGCGTTATCCATCCCAGATGGTCTATATGGGCGTGTAGCTCCCCGTTCCGGTCTAGCCGTGAAGCATTGCATCAATGTTGGTGCGGGTGTTATTGATCCTGATTATACCGGTGAAGTCAAGGTCGTCCTATTCAATCATGGTACGGAAGACTTTGAAATCAAGAAGGGTGATCGTATCGCTCAACTTATTTTGGAAAGGTGTGATACACCTATGATTAAGGAAATTGGTCTACTTGAAGAGACACTCAGGGGTGAGGATGGTTTCGGGTCTACCGGCAATTAGAAAACCATAGATCTTCTGATACCGGCATAAAAAGTATACCTTGACGCATGGTCATATTTATTTTAGCTTTTGTGACACTTGGGTAAGTCCAGAGTATCCACCTTTCCCAGTATTCCGCCCGGAAGAAATCTTCCCAATCTTCTTTAGAACTTTCTCTGATTTTCAACATCTCGTTTTGTATCTCATACGGATCCCTCTCTATTCGCAGCTTCTTAGGAATGATAGCACCTTTCCTAATAAGATGTGCTCGCATGAGTCGTGGGTTACCATGGTCTATATAATGTTGAACTCCACTTTCACCGAAATCTATGGCTCTCTTACTTGGTAGAATAACTCGATATTTATGTGTAATAGAAGGACTAGGTTGTAATACGACGTGCATTAATAGAATATAAGGAATTAATACGAGATAAAATCATGCTTGAGTACACTTCACTCGATGGTACCGTTATACGCGTTGGCCAGAATGCAAAAGAAAACGACGAACTTACAGTCTCGAGTAGTCCACGGTATTGGTGGATGCACGTAGCTGGATGTTCTGGTGCACACGTTGTTGTATGCCATGAAGGAATGCAACTTCCAAAGGAAACTAAAAAGGATGCGATGGTCCTAGCAGTACATCATAGTCAAGCACCCGCCACCAAGATGTCGTGTGTTGATGTCACCAAGGTTGAACACGTAATGTGGATGCGCCAAGCTGGGAAAGTCAAACTCACTGGGGAAGTCATGGAACTCACAATTTTTATGAGAAGAGAAAAGGAACGACTCGAGAGACTATTAAACACCAAGTAATCTTTTTGCACGTAGTTGTGCGAATTGAGTGGGTCCAAGCCTGACTCGTGATTCCAATTCACGGAATTCATCCCATTTACCCGCCCTATGAATAAGTGTCTTCGTACGTGACTGCATATTTGAAATGGGTTTTCCCTTGAGTATACGTTTACGAGCTTCTTCAATAGTCTTATCATTGATGCTGATTGTTTTAGATCCCAGATTCATAGCTCTTTGTTGTTCATTTGTGGGCACCCGTTTTTCAGACGCTTCCAATTTTTTGGTGAGGTCATCTACCATGGCTTGAAGACTGGAGACATACAATTTTTGCTTCTTCATCTTCAAATCACTTGATCTATTCCTGAGTTCATCACGTTCCTGTTCAAGAGCCTTGATTATGACCCGTTGCTTTTTGATTTTTAGATTTTTCTTCTTGACGACCCTATCGATCTCGGGTCCAAGATCGATTGTGAACTTGGACGCCTTACGGGTTCGTGAGGAAGATTTAACCATTTTACATAAATTTTTATTCGTACCTTTTAACTTAGTTGCCAAACGCGACACCACCCATACCCTTCTGGATACGGAGGATGTTATAGTTTACGGCGTACACGCGGTGAAGACCATTACCACCAGTGGGTGAGGTTACAGTGAGCTTAGCGTTATCAATTCGGGAAAAGTTTAGTGTGCCCGTGGGCTGTGTCTTGCTTAGGTTTACACAGAAAGGCCAAGTGAAAGTGGGAAGATCCTCGAGAATATCATCTGGGAGATCTGTACTGTGCATCTCGGGTACAACTGTGTGATGATACACCGCGGAAGTTTCCTCGAACAAGGCTACACCATTAATGTAAAGGGAAGACTTACCGAATGAGTATTCAGTGTCCCAGTCATCTCCAGCCGCCTTACCGGATACGAGGTGAAGGGACTTGACTGGGTGGTTGAAATAGCTAAGATCGAACTCAGTATCACCGCTGTTAGCTAACTGGTGCTGAGTCTGTGTGATCAGAATCTCGTGTTCGTTATCGACGAAAAAGGAACGCTCATCGGTATCCAGGTAAATGTAGTTACCCCAAACCTGGGGGCTACCAGCTGGTGTGTAACCGTCGCGGCACTTGATGCGAATCTCCACATCGTGATATTGGAGGGCCACCAATGGAAGACACTTGGTCCAGTCTTCACCGAAGAAGAATGGAATCATGTAGTGATCACCACCGTGGTTCGCCTTCTTGTTATTGGTTGTGATGGCACACGAAGCCTTCGCCGCAGAATCACGGAGAAGGGGGTTGTGTACACCTTGGATGAAAAGGGAGTCGAGTTGAGACACCTTCTGACCACCGATCCACAGACTGAATTCAGTAGGACCCGACGCATCCGCGGAGAACAGACCGTTAGTGTTGGTTTGGATATTGGCGATGTTAGTATCCTCGATCCAGATGTAACTCATGAGGTCACCCTTCGAACGGATGGGGATGGTAATCTCATTGTTGGCACCGAAGGTACCGATGTAATCCATGCGCTCGGGCTTCATTGCGAAGTTGGTATGGCGCTTGTAGTTTTGTCGAAAAAAGCTAACCTCAGGATCGCCAGTGATGAATACATCCTGGGCACCTACAGACACAAGCTCTATTAAAGCGGCTGACATTTATTAATAAACGATATTAAAATTTTGGCTCAAGATATACATAAGCGATGGTGATTTTTCAGGCCTTGACTTGGGAAGCCAGAGATGTTGATGATGAACATTTAGTGAGTATATTTGGGAAAACTCAGGAAGGTAAATCAGTTTGTGTTACTACTGCATTTACCCCGTACTTTTTCGTTAAGTTTCCGAAAGGTGCTACACAAAAGACGGCACAGGAAATATTCGACGTCCTAAATAGAAAATGTCCTGAATGTCTCGTATCATATTCAATCATGAAAGCTAAAGATGTTTGGGGGTTTCAGAATAGTGAAGAGTTTGCGTATATGAAAATCGATTTCGTAAATTTAGCTATGAGACGACGAGTTGATTACTTTCTAAAAAACACCTTGAGTATTTCATCTGGGATGGTAAAATTGAAAGTGTATGAATCAAACCTAGATCCCGTACTTCGCCTGATGCATAGAACTGGTATTCAATCGACTGGTTGGCTTGACACGGGTGATCAATGTATTCGTTCACATCTCGCGAATGTAGATATTGATTTATTTTGCAATAAATGGAATACACTCAAACCCGTAGATAGAGATGATATCGCCCCATTTGTGGTCGCATCATTTGATATTGAGTGTAACAGTTCCACTGGTAAATTTCCTGATCCAACCATCATGGGTGATGCGTGTTTTCAGATTGCAGTTTCACTTTGTAAATTTGGTGAAGATGAACCGTATGAGAAGGTTTGTCTATGCTACAAAAAAACCGAAGGTGACGATGTTGTGAGTTTTGATACAGAGAGGGAAATGCTTGAAGCTTTTCAAAAATACATGCAAAAAAAGGACATCGATATCATCACGGGATGGAACGTCTTCGGTTTCGATTTCAACTATATTCACACACGCGCACACTTACTCGGATGTAACCCCGATTTTTTCAGACTTGGAAAATTGAAGGATCAGATTTGTGATATTTCAATTAAAAAATTGAGTTCGAGTGCTTTGGGTGATAATACATTGAAACTCCTTCCAATGTCCGGTCGATTTGTTTTCGATTTATTCCATGAAGTGAAGAAGGGATATAAACTCGATTCGTATAGTCTAAATAATGTGTCTAAATTGTACCTCGGAGATCAAAAGATTGACATGCCACCGAAAGAAATGTTTGCTCGATTTATAGAAGAAGATCCAAAAAAGCTTGGTGAAGTCGCAGAGTATTGTATCAAGGATACTTTACTTCCGCATAAACTAATGAAAAAATTATGTATTCTTTTGAACTTGTTAGAGATGGCTAAAGCGACATGGGTACCCCTGTGTTTCCTCGTAGAGCGTGGACAACAGATTAAGGTTTTTAGTCAGTTGACTAAAAAGGCTCGAGAACTAGGATTTATGGTACCAACGATTAGATGGGGTGCTATGCCCGAAGAACCATACGAAGGTGCAACTGTACTTGACGCTCAAAAAGGAGCCTATTATACACCCATCACAGCCCTAGATTTTGAAGCGCTGTATCCGAGTATCATGATGGCCCACAATCTATGTTACTCGTCATATGTCATGAATGAGAAGGATTATGGGAATATCCCCGGTGTCACATATGAAACGTTTAACATTGGTAACAGAACCTATAAATTCGCACAAGACGTCCCCAGTCTTTTACCAGCCATTCTATTGGAGCTTAAACAGTTTCGTAAAAAGGCAAAGAGAGATATGGCCGCCGCAACTGGCGCGATGAAGGAAGTCTATAACGGTAAGCAGTTGGCATACAAAATTAGTATGAACTCGGTGTATGGATTTACTGGTGCGGGTAAAGGTATTCTTCCATGTGTTCCCATCGCATCTACTACGACATGTAGAGGGCGTGAGATGATCGAAGAGACAAAGACATATGTTGAAAAGAACTTTCCGGGTGCGAAGGTACGGTATGGTGACACGGATTCTGTGATGGTTGAGTTTGATGTGGGTGATCGGACGGGTGAAGACGCTGTAAAATACAGCTGGGAGATTGGTGAAAGGGCGGCGACAGAATGTAGCGCCCTCTTCAAAAAGCCCAATAACCTAGAACTTGAGAAGGTGTACTGGCCATATTTCTTGTACTCGAAGAAGAGGTACGCCGCGAAACTTTGGACACAGGGTAAGGATGGAAATATGCATATGGATTACATAGATATCAAGGGGCTTCAGGTTGTTCGCAGAGACAATACACCTCATGTTCGAGAGGTTTGTAAGGAGCTTTTAGATGTAGTTCTCACCTCGAGTGACCCTGGTCCACCACTCGAACTCGCGAGAGAACGCGCCATAGAACTCTTATCTGGCGACATACACAATGATAAACTGGTATTGAGTCAATCTCTTTCAGATTCATATAAGGTGAAGGGGCAAAATGTCTCAATAACGAGCCCTGATAGTATATACATCAATCAAGCACATGTCCAGGTTGTCAATAAGATGCGCGATAGGAAACCTGGATCAGAACCACAATCGGGTGACCGGGTCCCATATCTACTCACGAAAACGGGTGATCCAAAGGCTCGTGCATTTGAAAAATCTGAAGATCCGAAATATGTCGAAGAAAATGGTGTACCCGTAGACTATCACTATTACTTTGTCAATAAATTCCTGAATCCTGTATGTGATTTACTCGATCCATTATTTACAAACACGAAGGAGGAAATATTCGGTGAAATTATTACTCAACATGCACCACCTAAAAAGAAAAAAGAACCCGGATTTAGTGGTATGAAAAAGGAACAACTCATGGAAGAGTGTAAAAAGAGAAACTTGGACACGACAGGAAAAATAACCGATTTGAAATTGAGGTTAAAAAACGACGCGGAAAAACAAAATTCGGTTGAAGAGTTATTTAAAAAATACGATCAAGATAGAAGTAAGCAATGAGTTCCTACGATAAACTTATCACGGTGTTTGATGAAGAATTGAAAACGCGAGCCAATGAAATCATAAGTGATTATGCCGAAATCATTTCAAAGAAACATGGTATACCTCTCGATCTATTATTGAGAGACGTGCCCGAAAATTATACTGGATCCGTGTGTAAAGGAACAAAGTCAAATGGCCATCGTTGTACCCATAAGGGTCTTCACAATGGATATTGTGGAAAACATATATCACAGGGTACTAAAATTAAGCACAGGGATCTTACGAGTATAAATACACATACACATGGGAGTGACAAACTTTTCGTTCCCGATTGTCCAGCGTGTATTCGCCCAAATGTATTTAGAGATATAAATACAATGTTTAATAATGAGTAAAACCGATATTCTACTAACATCAATTAACAACTTTTATAACGAAGAGAAGAATAGAACTAAACTTTTAAACATTTTAGACAAAACATCCGGAATTTCATTGAGAAACTTGGAATGGTTCATCACGAATTATGCCAAGAAAAATAACACAACATACACAACAACTGATGGAAAGTTATTTACCGTTCATTGTGCATATAAATCGAGTCTAGATGGGTACAGTAAGAAACTATTCGATCCATTTTGTAGGTCTACGAAGTTTCCTTATATTGTTCCGGGGACAGGTCATGAAATTCAGACAACATTAGCGCAATTGAATTTCATCAAATGGTGTATCAAGAACAACATCATTGATTATATTAGCAGTCACAAGACTTCACTGTTTAATAAGAAATTGACATAGAGCCATTTTCAAATTTGAATGTTAGATAGCCCGTGTAATACATTTGAAGTGTATACGTATCCTTTGTAATATCTATTTTAGTTTTATCTAATTTAACCTCGAACACCGTTTTATCCGATTCGATAGCACTAAAATCCAAGTTTCCCGAAGGTTCCACGTTTATTGGATTCATCGCGAAACTGTATGAATATATATTCCTGATTGGTCGCGCCAATCTATTTCTGTGAGGTACCAAATATTTAAAGTAGTTGTGAGTTGTATTTGAAATGTTGGGAAGTTTATTTCCGTATATGAAAAACTGTGCACTCTCTAATATGGGGTTGAAGAATGTTGTATCTTCATCAAAGTTATTACTCGACGAAAAGTTAAATCGATTATGCATAAAGAACTTTTCTTCGTCACTTGTTTGAAGAGCGTACACATGTGCGTACCCTCTCGTATCACCTGTAGTTACATCTGGACCCACACCCACTCGTAAACCGTTTGTCGATAAAGACACTGAATGTCCAAACTTATCACCCGTGATAGTTCCCACAACCGTCTCACCGAGTTTTGTCCATACACTATTTTCATACACATACACCTTTACATCACCCTTTCCATTTCCGGGTGATCCCGTGGCTACACGAGACCCGTCACCCGAGAATGAAACTGAAGTACCAAATTTATCACCAACTGCGGCACCATTGATATCTGAACCCATCTGACTCCAGTCACCAGAAATATAATTATAGATTCTAATGTATCCGGTACCACTGCTATTCTCTGGTCCTCCCGCGACTACTCTCGAAGCGTCATCTGGTATAGATACAGATGTCCCGAATGCGTCACCAGTCGTTTTACCACTTATTTCTGACCCGTCAAGAGCCCATGCCGTTGTACTAATATATTCGTATACTCGCACCTTTCCTTGATCATTACCTGGAATACCTATGGCCACTATGGGTCCAGATGCCACTGTATTCTTCATAGAAACGGCTGTACCCAACTTGTACGAAGCTCCTCCACCAACGATATCAGCACCAACCTTTGCCCACCCGGAATCATATTTATACACATTGACAAGACCAGAATCTGCCGCAGTAGTATCATCAAATGGTGCACCCACGGCTACATAGATACCATCATTGGAAAGAGAAACTGAGTATCCGTACCGCATACCAGCTGTCGCCCCGACAATTGTACCCACCTTTGACCACCCAGAACCTACACTATAATCGTATATTTCAACGTGACCCTTATCAGACGCACTGTGTGGGCAACCGATAGCTACCCGAGATCCATCATTGGAAAGAGATACAGAGAATCCAAGTTGATCTAAATCGGTAGTACCCACGATATCAGATCCCAATTGCACCCAAGCTTTTGTGGTTGCGTTATACTCATAAATCTTTACATGACCCCTGTTAGCTGTAGGAACTCCAGTAGCTGCGTCGTTTAGAGAACCACCTATAGCCACACGTGTTCCATTCCCAGAAATGGATACAGCCCTACCAAATTTATCTTCACCCGCGGTACCATCTATGATACCACCCAAAATAAGGGGTTCATCACCTATACTTCTTGCAGCATTCTCAAACTTTGTATTCCTCAAGAACCAATGTAAACATTTCACAGGGATATTTGGTACGAGGTTATTTTTTATAATGTCTTTATTGAGTTCACTCACGCTGGTTGGGTGTTTCTTCACGACATCATTGATCATGGTTAATGGACGAGAAGCAAAATACTGTCGTTCTTGACCACTTAATGTAATTTCTTCCGTCACTAAATTAAATGATTGCAGTTCAAGTGTATCGGTTGTATTTGTATAGAATTCTTGGTTATAAAACTCGAGTTCAAAGGTAATCTTCTGTTTATGAATAGCGCAAATTGGGAAGTATGGTCGATTTGGTTTATTTGTAGAGTGTTCATCACTCGAATATTTACGAGAGAAGAAGAAATGTAGAGGTACGACTAGATCTGCACTTTGACGAGCGAAAATACTATTACCGACCGATTTATCAAAACCGAGGTTTCTATTAACAAGTGCTCTATTTGCTACCTTTTCAGACATTTCTAAATAAAGATCATCGTAAATGATACCCCAATCATCATGTAATTTTTCAACTTCTATTTCATCTACAAACATAGTGACACTCTTGAGAATATGTCTTCCTAATTGATCGGCATAGTTACCATCTGTGATACCGGGCATAGTGATACTCAACCACATATTACTTAAAAGATCTCCCATGTTTGTCGGGTTGAATTCGACCTTTAGTGTTTGACCGAAAGGCCATTTAGGTACCTGCCCGGGATTGACCACGTTCCGACTTCTGTGATACTTTCTAAACTCTGAATGTCTCAAGAGTTCTTTATAATTAAAGAACGAATCATCTGGGTCTTTGGAAAGAAGATACGTATCCTGCTTTCCAATAGCCTTGAGAGAAATCTTTGCAGCTTCACCCATACTTACCTATTGTCTATATATTTTTAATATCATTCTTCCACATAGTCGATGGGGCTGTCGAGGTTAATACCTTGAGTTCCATTTTCGCCTGTTCGGATTCTTTGAGAAGTTCACAAACACTCTCATCTGTGTATTGAACAGTCCTAATGTTCAGTAGATAATCATAACTTCCACTAATGAGTGGGAATGTCTGTGAAAGTTGTTCTTCGAGTTCCTTCTTTTTACGACGGAACACTACAATTTCACCGTTGATGACCATAGACACAAAGCGAGACTTGTAATCACACATCTTAGATTTAGCCTCAAGAACCTTGATCAGATACTCTTTCCTCTTATCATAATAGTCGCGACGAAGGGTGATAAAGTCCATTAGGATCTCCTCCGGTGTATTATATTTGTGAATACCCTTGGTGGGGTGGAACAAGTGCATGTTCGAGGTTCGGAAAGTCTTTTGAAGTTTGAGATCCTTAACGGCATCTGAACCATTGTAATCTTGGATGAGAAAATCCACATTCTCAGTTGTACTGTTATTTGTGAAACCACTGATGATTTTCTTTTCAACGAGGGTATCGAGGTGTTCTTTGTAATCTTGGGTCCAGCGTCCCGGGGGGAGTTCGGTCACCTTAACGGTCTTCCCGATACTGGTCCATACACCTTGGGTCACCCATGAATCGTCATCTTGTTCCATGACTTTACCCTTGAAACCCCTGAACCAAGGTTTCATTTTTTGAATTTCTTTTCCATTCAATACATTCATGATATTGTCACGAATGTCTTTGGGGTTAAACGGGGGTACATAGCAGCTGAATCCTGTACCGATACCCTCACTTCCATTGACCAAGATCATGGGTAGAGTAGGCATGTAAAAGTCTGGTTCAATAGACCGTCCATCATCATCCAAATAATTGAGAATCGCATCATCCTTGGGATCGAAAAGCTTACGAGCTTCAGATGTCAATCGTGTGAAAATGTACCTCGTCTGAGAAGCATCCTTACCACCCATAAGTCGTGTTCCAAACTGACCACATGGTTCGAGGAGATTGATATTGTTGGAGCCCGTATAATCATTCGCCAATTTTACGATTGTATCAGCGAGAGATACTTCACCGTGGTGATAGGCACTCTTCTCAGCTACAAAGGCAGCCAATTGTGCCACCTTCATCTCAGCAGTCAAATTCTTTTGAAAACAAGAATACATAACCTTTCGTTGGGACGGTTTGAGTCCATCACAAACGTGTGCGATCGAACGCTTGAGATCTGCGAGACTGAAATTTACAAGGTCCTTGTGAACAAAGTCTGTGATGTTCAGCTGTTTCACATTACCATAAGGAACCTCTAGCTCTTTGGGGTCTTTTGCAGTGCTTTCAAGAAGCCACGTCTTTCGATCATCAGCCTTTTTCTTGTCAAAAGCCAAAGTAATAGATTTATCAGACATCACATCTGTATCAAACTTGACTGTGAGATCTTCGATTTGCTTGAAATACTCACGTGCCTCTTTCGAAGTTGAGGTACCGAGACCCTTGTAATACTTGATGCGCCAACCGGGTTGTCCATTTCCATACCAGGTCCTGAATTTAGAATCTGTATAGAATGACTTGGTTTGGTTACCCCTAGAAGCCTTGATAATCGGGGTGACCATCGATACGACGAATCCCAACTTGAGGAGACTGGGCCAAAAATAGTCAATCATGTTGAGAATTAGACCCTTGATATGTGAACCGTCGTTATCCGCGTCTGTCATGATCATGAGACGACCATAGCGAAGCTCGGATACATCCTTGTACTCCTTACCTTGTTGGAGACCAAGGATCTTCTTGAGATCATTGAATTCCTGGTTCCCGGTAAGCTGTGCCACAGAGGCATCGCGGACATTCTTACATTTACCACGAAGTGGAAACACACCGTAGTGGTCTCTACCAACAACGGATAGTCCTGCGACGGCGAGGGTCTTAGCCGAATCACCCTCTGTGACGATAAGGGTGCACTTTTTGGATTGAGCTGTTCCAGCTTTGTTTGCATCATCCAATTTAGGGATACCTGTAATCTTAGACTTTCGTGCACCTCCATCGGTCTTGGCGAGTTCTTTCATCTCCTTGAACTTTGAGAGCGCTGTGAGCTCATCAGAAATACCCGTTTTTAGGACATTTTTAACGAATGTTTTAGGCATCTCAAACTTGGAACCAAAGTCTTGAGCTTTTAGGGTACATTCAGACTTTACCTGACTCGAGAATGAAGGATTCTCAAGGGTGGCCTTCACAAAGATAGTGAAAGTGTTCTTCACTTGTTGAGGTTTAAGTTTGATCTTCTTGGCCATCTCCTCGATGACACCAGATGCAACCAGGGATGCCACGTGGTCTACATGGGTTCCACCTTTCGTGGTACAGATACCATTAACGAAAGATACTTGTTCCATACCAGTCTCAGAGGGACCGATACACACGGACCAACGGTCTCCCGTGACAGATGTGACATTCTCTACACCACTGTGCATTTTGGCATACATTTCAAAACTTTGTTTGGGGAGAACATCTCCGTTGAACTTGACCTTACAATTTGCTGTGGTACAAATGTTGGCATCCCAGACTCGTTTTTGAAAAATCTTATAGATCGTAAAGTCCATCTTTGTCATCCCAAACCTTTTCCAATCCGGTACGAATGTAATAGAAACAGATGAAGTCGATCCAGAATGTTTTTTTATTTTTGGTGGTTCACAGACAGTCATATTGTCGGACCATTTTTGTGTGTACATTTGCTTAGTCTCATGGTCTTTGATGATTATGGAAAACTGAGACGAGTAAATATTCGTCAGCTTAGCACCATAACCATTACGTCCACCCACAACACGCTTCTTGGAGTCGTCATAGTTGGTACTCGTGAGGAGATGTCCAAATGTAAGTTCTGGGTTCCATAGACCCTCCTTTTCATGCATACGAACACCAACACCACCAATCGGGCCATTGTTTTGAATAGTCACTGAACCACTGACTTTATCAACATCGATGGAGATGGATGTAACATGCTTAGGGTGCATTGAGTTGCGATCAATCGCATTGACGAGGATTTCATCAAAGATTTTCAAGAGAGCTGGGGAATATTTCAAGTTTGTCTTTTCAAACTTTTCATCATTGAGGGTCCAGTAGGGTTCGACGTTCAAGTCGACTGGACCGACATACGAGTCAGGTCTCTTGAGAATGTGTTCTATGTGGGTGAGCTTTTGAACTGATTCCATTTCTTCTTATTTTTTATAACAAGTCTAATCTCTAACTTAGGTTTAGTTCATCTTAATCGACACCACTCACATCTCGAAACATATGATCAATGGTATACCAGTTTTCGAATACTTTGCACCTTTCTTCGCATGCAGTCTTTTTTGAAGGATTATTATTCGGGACTCGGGATTTCCAGTCTCTCGTGGTTTCAGAGTTTCCGGAACCGTGAACGATACTCATAAATTTGTGGATGGTACTGTAGCGCACTGATGGGTATTTCATTATTATAGCTTGAATAGTCATAACAACATACGCAGGCCATTTGATGAAAGGGTGGGCAGTGTTGCTCTTGTTTGTTGGCATCAACCGGTCAAAACATTTGATAAAATTGTCGACTTTTTCCGATAGACTCCTGATATCGAGTTCCACGCCCCGGAATCTCTCGGCGTGCTCACGAAGTTTGAGTACACTAGAAATGCGTTCGGTATGAACAAGTCGTTTTTCAATGAAGTTGGTAAGAATCATATACATCGCCATAGACGTATCTCCTCGTTCGTTCTTGGTGCCAGCCATTTTGGTAAACTCGAGAAGACTGTCACTGTGACGATCACCGAGTATGCGTGAGAGTTCGCAAAGCGGGATAGAAGGCATCATATTTACAAATTCTCCAGAGTTGATGGGAAGGCCCATATTCACACGGAGGATGAACTGCTCCTCTTCGAGGTCGGTCAGACCCGTAAAAACCGTGTACCGGATTTTCCTGTAATTGAAACGATCTTGGTCAGATAACGTCATCTCATTCAAATACAAACCATTGTATTGAAACGTGTTAGACATAAATTTTTTGATCGTATGCACTCTGTGACCTCCTTCTAGAATTCGAAACGAGTTATCCCTTCTAGAAACCGTGATCGGGTTAACAACGAAATCTAGGTAGAGAGAATCGATAAAAAAACTCTCTTGTTCATTGGTCCACGTGTCGGGATTGCGTTGAAGAATCGGGTGGTTCGTCCACAACTGATCTGTTCTTGTCAGTTCTGAAAAGAACGAGGATAAGTTCATAGAGTCGTCATTACGGTTTCGATCAGACATGATGTTGGATTTTGTTTGTTGAAAATTATAAGGTTTTGAGCTGACTTAGGTTTCGGTTTCACATGAACTGTCGTAATCTTCGATAAGTTCCTTAACAAGAAATTCAAAGAGAGTATCATATAGATCTTCTGGAAAGTCTCCTTCCAGTTCCGCGTCACCATCAATCATGTAATGATGAACAAACCTGAAAGATACAACTTTGTTTTCTCTCGAAATTTTACCTTCCCACTCTCTATATTGATTATATGGATCATCCTCGTCTTTTTCTATACTATAAACTTCGTGGCGCACATCATCCAGTTCAACGTCCCACCAATACTCGGGGTTTTCTTCTTCATCGGGATAAAACTTCATTTTACTAATGAGCAAGTTTAAACTCTAACTTAGGTAAAAAAATCTTAACATTATATAAGCATGTCTATCGAGAGTAACTTGAAAAAATTACTCAAAGGTGAGAAAGCTTGTATCCCAGAACACTTCTTGAAAGTTCCTAGTTACAACTCACCTACCCTTC
>ERZ767114.579-NODE-579-length-19464-cov-3.485841_pt1 | contig 19464 bp, 15 predicted proteins | sample MGYA00374952_ERZ767114 | MGnify/ENA primary metagenome ERZ767114 (study PRJEB28939, sample SAMN06267156) | marine metagenome | isolation source: Columbia River Estuary | place: USA:Columbia River Estuary, USA | collected 2012-05-05 ...
GCTGTTTGGGCCATGACTTCATGGTCATATTGGCGAACCCATGTTTCCTTAGAAGCAATGTTTGGTCGTGCAAGCATTTCCTCGAGTAGGATTGTGTTGTTGAGAGAAGCTGGTGGATTGAATTCCGGCTGCACTGGAGGAATCCATTCTGATTCTAACTCAAGTTGAGGAACACCATCATGAAGGAATTCGATTGGGAGGTATGCTACTGTTTCTTCACCATGCTTAACATGGAAATATCCTGAGTTTGTGAACTCTGCAACTACTGTTGCTTCTACTTCATGAAGTGCTGCTAGTGCTTCAAATGCCTCAATATCTTTGGGAGCCACTGCTACTGTCATACGTTCCTGTGATTCTGAAACGAGAATTTCCCATGATGAAAGACCTTCTTGCTTGAGTGGAACCTTTCCTAAGTCGATTTCACAGCCGTTTGTGTATTCAGCCATTTCACCAATTGATGAAGAAAGTCCGCCTGCCCCATTGTCTGTTATGCAGGTGATCAAACATGCATCACGAGCTTCAAGAATCATATCCATCATTTTCTTCTGAGTGATTGGATCTCCGATTTGTACGGCGCTTGATGGTGATTCATCTGTTAGTTCAAGAGAAGAGAACGTGGCCCCATGGATCCCATCGTAGCCAACTCTGCCACCAACCATGTACACCGCATCGCCTGGTGTTGGGTTCTTTTCATGCGATTCTCGTCCATCTGGAAGACGACGAGGCATGATTCCAACTGTTCCACAGTAAACCAGTGGCTTGCCAATATAGCGTTCGTCGAAAACGATGGCCCCATTGACTGTTGGGATACCAGATTCGTTACCACCGACTCGAACCCCTGCATGAACGCCACGAAGAACGCGCGAAGGGTGGAAAAGTGTAGATGGCAATTCACCTGTCCAAGTTGGAGGTCCGAAGCAGAATACATCCGTATTTGCAATAGGCCTTGCACCAAGTCCTGTTCCTAGAATATCTCTGTTCACACCGACGATGCCTGTCATAGCGCCGCCGTATGGATCGAGGGCGGATGGTGAATTGTGCGTCTCTGCTTTCATACAGATGCTCCAATCATCGTTCCATGCGATAACGCCAGAATTATCATGGAACACTGAGAGAAGCCAATCGACTTCTTTCGCCATATCATGAGTTGGATTCATAATGTGAGTTTTGAAGAGTGAATCTATGATAGAATCTTCGTTTGTTTCAGTATCGATGTGATGGATTTTGCTTGCAAATATCTTGTGTTTACAGTGCTCACTCCATGTTTGTGCGAGACATTCCAGTTCAACATCTGTAGGAGCGTTGATGGAAATACCCACTGAGTGGCGAGCTGTTTGGTGTTCAGTCATTCGATAGTGCGCTTGTATTGCCTGCATCTCTGTAAGATTGAGAGCGAGTAAACCATCAACTGATAGACGAATGAGTTCTTCATTCGCCACTTCTAGATCAATGATTGATGGAGATTGGCGTACAATTGTTGGCCTCTCTGGGAATGTGATAAGTGAATCATTTCCTGAAGAAAGATTGTCTTGGGTTACTAAGATTGCTCGCTCGATTAATGGGTTGTGAAGAGTTGATGCAAGCCATGCATTGTCAACAGTCTCTGGGAGATCTGTGAACACATATGTGGTGTAGGTGGATATTGCTGCGTTAATATCTGGGAAGAGGACTTGGAATCCGTCGTTTGCTGCAGCACCTGGATTATCGGTGACGCCTGGCTTGAAGCCAATTGTTACACAGAGAGAAGGGGTTTGGGGAAAGAAGTTCGAATCATGAATTACTGGAGTGTCAACTGCCCCAAATTCAATGATTGGATCGGAAAAGATGTCTTGGACGCGAGGGGCTATTGAAGACGCATCGTATTGACTGCGAATGAGATATCCACAGATGCTGCGAACGATGCCAACGTCGACTCCATGGTCAGCAATAAGTTGCCGACGTACAACGTCTCCACGTACATCGCGCATTCCTTCCGTTTGCAAAGGCGTGACTTCGATTCGAACATCGTGGACTGTCATTGCTTCCGACCCAAACAGAGTTCATCGCATACGCTCTTTGAACACTACGGCGGGCTTTACTGGGAAGAAAGAAGTGTTTTGAGGAAGTTTCCTGTGAAACTATTGACTTCTTCGGCCACTTCTTCAGGCGTTCCTGAGGTGACAATTTGTCCACCTCTATCGCCGCCTTCTGGGCCAAGATCGATGACGTGATCACTGCATTTGACGACATCGAGATGGTGTTCAATAACAATCACGGTATGGCCTTTAGATCGTAATTCGAGAAGAACATCGATGAGCATTTGTACATCGCTAAATGCTAATCCAGTAGTTGGTTCATCGAGAATGTATACAGTATGTTTGTGTGGAGGTCTGCGTAATTCACTTGCAAGTTTCACTCGTTGTGCCTCACCGCCCGACAATGTTGTTGCTGGCTGACCAAGTCGGATGTAAGATAACCCAACTGAATGAAGGGTTTCGAGTGTTCGGTGGATCTTGCGATGGTGTTCGAAGAATTTTACCGCTTCACCAACAGGCATTTGCAATACATCATGGATGTTCTTTCCTTTCCATGTCACTTCAAGACATTCTCTTGTGTAGCGCTTTCCATTACAAATATCACATTCAATCCATACGTCGGGGAGGAAATTCATTTCTAATTTAATCGAACCTGCTCCAGAACATGCTTCACATCGCCCACCTTTCACATTGAAACTGAAGGTTCCGGGGGTGTATCCTCGCTCTTTTGCTAAGGTTGTGTTTGAGAAAAGTTTTCTGATTTCATCAAAGACCTTGGTATACGTTGCTGCATTTGAACGAGGGGTTCTTCCAATAGGGGACTGATCAATGATGATGGCTTTGTCAACGTGTTCTAGACCTTTGATTTCTTTGTGTTTACCTGGGAGTTTTTCGCTGTTGTGAAGGTATCGTTGAAGAGATGGAGCTAGGATCCCTGAGATGAGAGAGGATTTTCCTGAACCTGAAACTCCAGTAACGGATGTAAAACAGCCCAGTGGAAGTTTTACATCGATGTTGCTTAGATTATTGTGCTCTGCCCCTTTGATTGTGAGCCATTTCTTTGAAGGTTTTTGCCTTTTTTCTGGAACTTTTATTGAACGCCTTCCTGAAAGATATGCTCCTGTAACGGAATCTTTTGCTTTCATGACTTTACTTGGTATTCCATTTGCAACGATGTGGCCTCCTTCAAGACCTGCTCCAGGGCCTAAATCACAAATCCAATCCGCTTGACGTAATGTATCTTCATCGTGCTCAACTACGAGTAGGGTGTTACCTAATGTTGTGAGTTCGCGTAATGTCTCCAATAATCGTTCATTATCTCTCTGGTGGAGGCCAATGGAAGGTTCATCGAGAACGTACATGACCCCGGTTAGCCTTGAACCGATTTGAGTCGCTAATCGTATACGCTGGCTTTCTCCTCCAGACAGTGTGTTTGCTTTACGATCCAGTGTTAGGTAGTCAAGTCCAACACTATCAAGGAAGCCAAGTCTGTTTTCGATTTCCTTAAGAATTTCACTTCCAATGAAGAGTGCTCGGTCGTTAAGTGGCTCTAAAACGTCAGCATATTGCTCAGGCGGCCCATCTGCTTCAGGATTGAAGGCTTTGATGAGTTGATATGCTTCGTGAACTGAACTGCGGCTAACTTCTGGAAGTCGTATTCCACCAACGGTTACGAAACGAGCTGCGGGATTGAGTTTCTCTCCATTGCAGGCATGGCAATCAAGATCAGTCATACACGCTATGAGCCTATTTCGGGTACGATCTGAGGATGTTTCAGAATAGGTTCGTTCAAGTCGAGAGATGATTCCATCCCAAGGTCGATTCATTTTGTAGACTGAACCATTGTCTGACTCAAAATGAAAGTGGATGATTGTTGAACCCGAACCATGGAGTAAGATGTCTTTGGAATCTTCATCAAGGAGGCCAAATGGAACTGTTGTCGAGATGCCGTAGTGTTCGCAGACCTGTTGTAATAATTTCCTATACCATCCAGGAGACATCGACTGGCGCCATGGTAAGACGCAACCATTCGATACTGCAAGTGTATCATCGATGATTAAGTCTGGATTGAATTGTCTCTGAATTCCAAGTCCTTGGCAATCTGGACAAGCACCGAGTGGTGAATTAAATGAGAAGACTCGGGGTGATAGTTCTGGCATAAATGCCCCGTGTTCAGGGCAAGCAAAGTCTTCTGACCATGAGACGGTATCTCCTTCATTGTGTACTGGGCGATTATTTCCCTCCAGTTCATCTGGTTTTGAAGGAGCCTTTAGGCTGGTTACAGCAAGTGCTCCGCCACCCAAACGTAATGCGTTTTCTACACTCTCTGTTGATCGCTGACGTCGCTCTCTAGAGAGAACAAAACGATCAATTCGTACGTCGATATCGTGGCGCATATTCTTGTCAAGCGTTGGTGGCTTTTCGAAGTCAACTTCATGTCCATTGACTCGGCCTTGCATGTATCCTTGCTCAACAAATTGTCTGAAGAGTTCGGCATGCGTTCCTTTTCTGGCTCGAACAACTGGGCTCCAAACAGCAATGGTGTGTTGTTCATAATTCCAAAAGATATCATCCACGATTTCTTGTACTGTTCGCCTTGCTACTTCTTGGCCGCAATCTGGGCAGTGTGGTTTCCCTATTCTGGCCCAAAGAAGACGGAGATAGTCTTGGATTTCTGTTACCGTTGCAACTGTTGATCTCGGATTGTGTGAACCTTGCTTTTGATCGATTGAAATGGCCGGTGAAAGGCCCTCAATTCCATCACAATCTGCTTTCTTCATCTGTCCAATGAATTGGCGAGCGTAAGATGAGAGAGATTCAACATATCTTCGTTGACCTTCTGCATAGAGTGTGTCGAATGCTAAACTTGATTTTCCTGAACCTGAAACACCTGAGATGACAACGAACTTTCCTCTCGGAAGTTTGACATCTATGTCTTGTAGATTATGTGTGCGAGCACCTCGCACCTCTATCCACTCGTGATTCACAGCCATAGGAACAAATGTAGCGTGTTGTCAAGGGTTCTTCAATCCGTGGTTCCACGCCACGTCATATTCTGATTCGAAACGAACTGGTTCATCGTCGAACGGATGAAGGAATTCAAGAGCGGTTGCGTGGAGGCAAATCCTTCCAAAAAGATTGTTTTCAGCACCATGCATCCTATCGCCGACGACAGGTGTTCCATGATCTGCTAAAGCGACGCGAATCTGATGACGCCTTCCTGTTTCTATCAAGACGTGCAGAAGTGTAGCAATGTCGTTTGATTTCATCACTTCCCAGGAAGTAATTGCAAGTTTACTCTCCTTTGTTTTTACTTCGGAAATATGAACCCTCAGTGTCTTGTCTTCTACGAGATGGTGGGTTGCGTTTCCATCTTCTGCTATTCCTTCGACAAGGGCGACATAGTCTCGATGAACTTGGCGTTCTGCGAATTGTTCCTGGAGGTATCGTTTTGAATTCTCATTCTTAGCAAATATCATGATACCAGAGGTTGCCTTATCCAAACGATGGACGATGAAGCACCACCCCCTCGGATCATTTTCTTTGACATATTCAACGCATCTGTTGTGGAGTGTGTAGTGTTCAAGTTTGTCCGTCGCAACCGAAAGAAGGCCAGCGGGTTTTGAAACAACCAAAATATGTTCATCCTCGTGAATAATGTCCAAATCGTGTTCTTTTGCTGAAACTTCTTGTTTCTCTTCAATGGTCATCTTTGGTCGCGGTAAAATCTCAATGATTTGGCCCACTTGAACAATATGTTTCGCTCTATGAGTAACGCTTTCATCGACTTGAACACGTTGATTTGTGAGCATTTTGCGTAAGACGTTGTTACTTGCAGATGGTTGCATTTTTTTGAGATGGTCGAGTAACGCACCTTCCTCTGAAACAGTTACTCGCATACATTCACCTCAGAGCAAGAGCACTTCAATCCATTCCCCCGTCTTACCGGATTGGCCTGGTTGAAGTAAGGTAAGGCCATCTGCAGAAGATAGACTGTCGATATTTCCCGAACCTTGATGTTTAGGTTGTTCAGCAAGGAACCCTTCTTTGGTGGAGAGGAGTGTTACTCTTCGAAGGGTCAAGCAGTCATTTGTTGAACGGACGTCGGTCAATAATTTGGCATGAACAATGCGGTCGATTGGGAAAGAGGTTCGAAGTGAATCCCTGAGGTAGGGTGTTACGAGCATACGGAAAACGACATGACTACTGACTGGGTTTCCTGGAAGGCCGAACATTGGGGTTTCATTCCAATGGCCGAAGAGCGGGGGTGAGCCTGGACGGATGCGCACTCTCCAGAAAGCGATGTTTCCCTCCTCTTCCATGAGTTTACGAACGAAGTCCCATTCACCCATGGAAACACCACCAGAAGTAAGGAAGAGATCGCACTCAGAGGATGCTTGGTCAAATTGTCTTCGTAGATTATCCATAGAATCAACTACGGATGGGTATCGAATAGGTGTATGGCCAAGAGCCTTTACAAGGCCTGAAAGACCGTATGAATTGGATTCATATATTTCCCCAAATGATAGAGTTTCTCCAGGAGATTTCAGTTCATCACCAGTTGATATTATTCCAATTTTGAGTTTCTTCACAACTGGAATTCGATCGTATCCCATTGTAGCACACATTGAAATCGATTGTGGAGAAAGATGGCTCCCTTCTTTCAGACCAATAACTCCTTCCTTGATATTCTCGCCACAGCGACGGATAAAATTTGGTTTAGATGGTTGATTTAACGTGACTAAATCACCGTCAATAGTACATGCTTCAATTGGAATAATAGCATCTGCTCCTTTTGGTAATGGGGCTCCAGTCATAATTTGAACTGCTTCGCCGGATGAAATCGAAATCGAATCTTCCGAAGCTGCAGCCTGTGATGTTGCTATAATCGAGAGTGTTGTTGGTGCTGTATTTGTGTCTTCAAAACGTACTGCAAAGCCATCCATGGCTGAATTATCAAAAGGTGGATCATTAACCTTTGAAGATAAATCTGAAGCAAGTATTCGACCATGAGCTTCGTCTAACGATACCTGTTCCACTTCAGTCTTAAGCGGGTACTTGTGTGTAATGTTAATCGCTTCTTCAAGTGAAATGTAGTATGGTGTGTCAGACATTATTCGGCCTCCGATAGATGTGCTTCAGGCTGTGGGTCAGTTCGCCAACCTCAAAGGTTTGTCTCGGTTGGGGATAGCGTGGTCACTTCTTCAAGTCTATGGGATGTGGTCGTACGAACCGTGGTCACAAGTGGGACTGCAACACTTATCGCAACTCTTTTTGCTCTCGCTTTCGCCCTTGTTTTGGCAAATACGCAATGGCGAGGGAAAGAAATTCTGCGAGTCATTGTTCAAGCCCTGTATGGATTGCCACCAGTAGTCGTTGGAGTCTTGGTTTATCTTGCTCTTTCAAAAGATGGTTTGCTATCAGATCTCAATTGGTTGTTCACAATTGAAGGGATGATTTTTGCACAAACCCTTCTTATTTTTCCGCTCATTCTAGGTGTTGCATGGGGGGCTTTAGAGCGCGTTTCTGAGGATAAGCGAGATGTTTTTCGGGTAATGAATGTGGAAAAGGGTAAGCGGATTATTCTTGAAATGTACTGTGCTCGCAAAGGTATTGTAAACGCAATTTTATTGGGTTTCGGGCGCGCTATTGCGGAGGTTGGTGCTGTTTTGATGGTTGGTGGAAACATTGCTGGGAAAACTCGAGTCCTTACGACAAGCGTAGTTCTTGAAACATCTATCGGAGAAATGGATGCAGCATTACAACTTGGCGGTGTTCTTCTTGTTTTGTCATTACTTGTTGCGTTATCCATCCAATTATTACAGCGAGTTCATTTCTTTGGACGTGGTCATTTTGGGGAAGATGGTCGTGATGTTGAATCATTTGATGACTTCGATATTACCCTCAATAATTTGAATGTAGAAAAGGATGGAATTAAAATTTTAGATTCCTATTCACTAGAACTTAGGCAAGGAGAAATTATTGCCTTAATGGGTGAGTCTGGATCAGGTAAATCGACTCTCTTAAGGAGGATCTGTGGGCTCGATGGAAGTGATTTAGGGATTGGTCGTGATGTTGCATATGTTGCACAACAACCAACACTTGTGATGGATACGGTAGCTATGGAATTACAATTACCAATCATGGTTCACAGCCATTTACCAGATGCTGGTAAAGAATTAGCAGCAATGTGTGGTCTAGAAGAAAAAGAGAGACAGCGAAATGATACATTATCTGGAGGTGAGAGGCAAAGACTCGTCTTTTTGAGGGCTTTAGCAATGAACCGTAAAATTTTGATTCTTGATGAATTTACATCTGAACTTGATGGCCTTTCGATAGAAAGGATTGAGAAGGAAGTTCTTCATTTCAAACAGCGCGGAGGTTGTGTTCTTTTCGCAACCCATAACGTTCTACAGGCGAAACGACTAGCCACGCGAACAATATTTATTCATCAAGGTAAACAGATTGATGGTGAAAGTGAAATTGCTCAACGAATAAAATCTGGAAAATGGATCGGTTAAATTCACTCAGAAGTTGGTGGAGGTCCGCTTTCGAACAGAGTCTGGTTTGAAATCATATAGTAGTCAATTATATCTGCACTTTTTAGTAAAAATTCTCTAAAGAGTGTTGTTTCTGATAATTTATCGTTGTCTAAAAGTAGGATTGAGTAGGGGTTAACTAATTGTGGCGATTCAAATTCCTGTATTGTTAATTCGATATTATCAGAACGAAATAATGCAGTCCCCTTATCTGATAAAGTCCAACATTCTAATTCATTGGCAATTGTAATCGCAGCTCCCATTCCCTGTCCAATAGACTTGTATCCATCCCAATCTGGATGGTATCCTAGTTCATTATCGATGAATGATAGGTTGCTGACCTCTGCAACGTTTCGCCAAACATCTTGCTCTTTGATATGTGTCCCTGAGGAGTCTCCTCTTGAGATAAAGCACTTATTTTCACGAACAAGAGAAGACATTGCTTCTGTTAAGTTTCCAGATAATTGATCTGGTCCAATCAGGACGAATCTATTCCAGGCAAATGTCGTTCTGTTTATTGCATAGCCTTCCTCAACGAACTTTACTTCATTCGCTGGAGAGTGAGAGATAAGTACGTCCACGTCATTTGTTTTTGCAAGATTCATAGCCGCACCAGATCCAACTGCAATGACATCAACATCAATCCCGGTTTCAGATGTAAAAGCTGGCAGTAGTTCTGCTAACAACCCTGAGTCACGCATTGAAGTCGTGGTAGCAAGACGAATTGTTTGGTCAGAGATTTCTTCAGAAGATCCGAAGCAGCCCTGTAGACAAGGGAGCATGAATACAAAGAGAACGAAAAGAACTCGTTTCATCTTAATCAAAAGACATGACGTTTCCACATTCGGGATACGAACAGGTTACTGAATAACGAGCTCTTGTAGGTTTTCGAATTTTTAACATTGAACCACACATGTCGCATTGAATTGAAATCGTTTCTGGTTCCGCCTTTTTAGGAGCGTCTCCCAGTGTTCGGCCAACATCTGTCGACCAGCCAAGACTGTCACTATAATCGTCAGTTTTTTTTATTTTACTCTGACGGAGACTGAGTCGCAACTTTCGTTTCCTTCGTGGACGTTTCTTCCCGCCTGGTGCTTTTGCCGCCATGAGTATCAACAGTCCCTTTAGGTCGGTATATTCAACTTCTTCGGCTGAATGAATCATTCAAGTATTCCAGATATACCGTTTTCTGGAACATGTACGTTATGTCCATTTTCTTCCAAGGCTTTAGCGAGTGGGGGGCGGGCTATGTTTGGATCTGAGTGATAGATAACAACATCTTCAGCCTCACAGTCCTTTGCGAATTGAACAATTTCACTATGTCCTGCATGCGTTGAGAATGAATATTGATCAATCTCAAGATCAATTGGTGTTAAATTACCAAATATCGGTATTCGACTTTCTTCAAGTAATCGCCTACCTCCAGTGTTCCTAGCTTGATAACCTGTGAGAAGAAGCGCATTTTTGGGATCATGACGAAGTCGATTAAGATACCAAATCGAAGGTCCTCCGTCGAGCATTCCGGAAGTTGACACAATGACGTCTGCAGCAAGTGCTTTCTTTCTATCGGATTTACTTGAAACTCTTCTGCACCAACTCCATGCAGCCTCAAGAGCTGCAGGATCACGTAATGTCTCAGGATGTTCCATCTGAAGTTTAGCAACACGTTTCCCCATTCCATCAACATGGACTTCGAGATGTGGTAGGTGTTTGTGAAGGAGCATAACAACATCCTGCGTTCGTCCATTCGCAAAAGCTGGGACAAGGGCGGTTCCGCCTCTCTGTACAACTTCAGATATCCGTTCAATAAAACGAAGATTTTCTTCTTCTTTCGACGGGTGATCTCGGCCCCCATAGGTACCTTCTACAAACAAAACGTCTGTTTTAACGGGTTTAGCACCGATAACAAGTTGAGAATCTCGGGTATCAAAATCACCAGAAAAGAGAACTTTCTTACTTCCAGTATCAACATGTAACATTGCTGCACCAGGTATGTGTCCTGCCCGATGAAGTTCCATCTTCCAATCATTTTGCTCCCAAGGGCTGTTAAATTTGTGTGTATTCCAAGCGGATAAAGCAATATCGATATCCCTTTTATCCCATGGTAAAGGATATCGTTCAATTGAGGATACTTTATGGCAATCATACCACATCATTTCCGAAATTGCTGCTGTTAATTCTGTAGCATGTAAATTTGTGTTGTGGTTCGAAGCAAGCCAAGGAACCATTCCAAGGTGATCAATGTGTGAATGAGTAATTATTGCGTCTGATACATAAGGAGCCTCATCTGGGTAACGTGGTGGTTTAGTTGGTGCAAGGCCATAATCAAGTAACAAGCGATTAGAGGATGGGTCCTCAAGCACTATACCTACATTCCCAACTTCATTACCGCCACCAAGATAATGATATCTTAATCCCTTATCTGGTGGTGATGATGGATATTTAGTTGTACGACCAGGAGCATAAACGACCATGTTTAGACGATTCGGTAGAAACAGAAGAACTTGTGGGTCACACCCCTATGTTTCCACTGGACGATTGTGCTGTAGTAGATCTCCTGATTCTCATAACTTTTATACAATAATAATATACACTCTACGCGATAATCTTCAGTTGGATTTTGTTGTTTTCGTCTTTCTTTTCTGTTTTGTTGTTTCATTGAGACATTCTATTTCTCTCCAATGGAAATTAGGGGGTCTATCTACAATATCACGTTTCTCCAGTGAAAATCATTCCATTTTTTTCATATGGAATTCTTTTATTATCACAAACTATTCAAAATAACGAAGAACAAATATGATGATGTCCAGTGGAACCATCATGGGGGCACTCGAGTTCGTCGTTGACGATGATCGATGTTACGGTTGTGGGGCTTGTATTGGCCTATGTCCTACAAATGCTCTTTCCATGAAGGAATTGCTTGCAATCGTTGAACAAGAGTTGTGTACATATTGCGATTATTGCATTCCCTCATGCCCCGTTGATGCATTAGAAATTCTAGGAAGGTGATTCCAATAAGAATTCTTATCGTTGGTGCAGGTCTTATTGCGTACGGGTGTACGTATTCAGCTCTCAAAGAAGGTTACACAGTTTTCATAGCAGATCACAGTACAGAATTTGGCTTACCGAACGTATGGCCCAGTCTTATCGAAAATAGGCAAAATATACCATTGAATTTCGAGACTGAGCAAGGGTTCGAAGGAAAGGAAACAGGTTATCGTCATGAATGGATTATGAAATCTATGAATATTCAACTCGCAAAACGAGGTGTCGTTCTTCTCAACAAAACAAGAATCACATCATCAGTAAAATCTTCTGAGGGAATTCTTGTGAATCTAAAAGGGGCGAGCCAAATGGAAGGTGAACATATGTTTGATTTTGTGGTAGATACAACGAATGATACCTGGATTCCATGGGCCAAACAACATCATCTCACGGATGTAAGTATTCGTTATGATATCGAACGTGAATTTGCAACGGGTTTTCTTCATATCGATAATGAAATTGAAAACTTTTCTGATGCTGAAATACAACTTGAACGATATGATGGGCTAACAGAGTCCTGGTACAGTGGTCAAAAAGAATCAACGAATACTAAAATTCTTGAAATTATGCCAACAAAACTTCCACTAAATCGCGAGATGTGGTCCTGTGATCAACGATTTCTTAGTGGGATGAATCTATGGAACGAACTTGTGGAGATGACCTTATGACAACAGAAAGACTCTACTTAACTTCAATTGAAGCAGCGTATGAAAAGGAATTCGTAGCCAGAGTAACTAAGGTTGAAGAAAATAAAATTGCCCTTGATCGAACCCTTTTCTATCCACTTGGAGGGGGGCAGAATTGGGATTTAGGTGTCCTTAACGGGCCAAATGGTGAACTTACCGTCACAGAGGTTCGAGGTAGAGATATTATTGAACATACAGTAGATGATGTGCTTGAATTACAAGTTGGAGACGAAGTCACCGGTTTGATTGACTTCGATCGTCGTTATGCACACATGAAAATGCATACAGCTCAACATCTTGTTAGTGGTATTGCATACGAATTATTCGATGGAGTTCGTACGGTTGGGAATCAAATACACACGGATCGTTCCAGAATTGATTTTCACCCAATTCAATTCACTGAAGAGATGTTAATGCAATTACAAACTGAAGTAAATGGGAAAATTAAACAGGCATTAGATGTTACAGATTCCCAAATGACTCGGGATGAGATCAATGCGATAATGCCCCAAGAACGTACAAATATGGATCTTTTACCGACTTTTATTAACGATCTTAGGGTTGTAACAATAGGCGATCAACAAGACATGTGTCCGTGTGCTGGGACACATGTCAGAAACATATCTGAGATCGGAGAAATCGAATTTACTGGAAAGAAATCAAAAGGGAAGGGTAAACAAAGAGTTTCTTACATCCTTAAATGATTTATTTTATAGAAAGATAATAGAAAGAAATCTTTCTAATCAACTGTTAGACATTAATCATCATTCAATAAATCATCAACATCCGAAATGGTTGATTTCCAAGCCTCTTTCTTCTGTTTCTGTTGCTGCATCTCTTCTACTTCAATAATATCTAGCAACTCTTGATCAACACCCTTACCCCTCGCCTGAATATCTGCTCTAGTGACCATCTTCTTATCTTCTCCAATTCTATCAGAACGGTCGACTGAAGGAATGTTTTGACTTGGAACAGTCCTCCCACTATGATAATCTGAATCATCGAGATCCTCATCACTCCAAGCTTCTTCGCCAATATGACGGGCAACATCGGGTTCGAGTGGAGAGTTTTTCCATTTGTTCTTATTTGCAATTGATTGGATAAGATTGCTTTTTGTCGCTGAGCGTTGTCGTTGGAAGGTTTCGATGATATCCTCTTCAGTGAGCGGAGTAGCCTTTGTTACGAGTTCTGAAGCAAGTACCTGTTGCTCTTCAAGGGCTCTTCCGTGAACAGGATCATTATCGAATCGATGTGGTGCTGCTGCCATAGTTAACAATTCTTTAGCGAACTGATAGAATGCATCATCGGGCGGGGCTTTAGCGATTTTATCCCTCATAGATTCATGATGCCTTATACAGGGCTTGCATCGCTTACTTCCACCATCATCAGGCTCGTCGCAACGAAGGCAGCAAGCTTGCAGACCCATATTTTTCATTGCACGACGGGGCATCGACATGAGATTCTATTGTTCCTATCTGTTCAACCTCATGAAGTCTCGTACATCGCGAGCGAGCCTTCAAAGAGCACCAGCGATTGAGAAAGGTATGGTTCGGGACCCAAGGGCAGACATTCTCGAAACCAATCCCTTTGCAGGCTCACAACCACGTATCCATCGAGTTCATGCCAACGAGCCTTCGGCAGCTCGTAATCCAATGGAGGGATTCTTCCGTGCTATGTCTCAAACTCAGCCGAAACTTCACAAAGGTGGTATCTGGCATTTTAGTGAGGTAGAAAAAACACATCTTCTCTATGCTACAGGAGCGTTTACTCTTGCCTTAGGATTCATGAGTGCGGGAGGATTAGCGGGTATGAGAGAAGGGTTTTCCCCATGGCTGATACAAGTTCTCATCGCAATGCCAATCATGCTTATTGCTGTAGGTCCAGCCTTTGTTCTTCATGAAATAGGTCACAAAATTGTGGCGAAGAAGAATGGTTGTTGGGCTGAATTTAGGGCAGATCCTAAAGGACTTCAATTTGGAATGTTCCTTGCCTTCTTTTTGGGGATTTTATTCATGGCCCCTGGTGCTGTCATGGTTGCAGGCCTCGTCACAAGGAGACAAAATGGACACATTGCCATTGCTGGGCCACTTGTTAATCTCGGACTATTCATAATTGGAATTCCATTAGGAGCACTCATATTTATTCTGACAAATGCTCAAGACTACAGTTCAATGGAGTATCTTACCGATGGATCACTTGTATGGCAAGCCATGGTTTACGACGCAGTTGTATATTGGATTGGAGCAAATCTCCTTCTTGGAATATTCAATATGATTCCATTTGGACCTTTAGACGGATTGAAGGTGAAGGATTGGAACGCTGGCGTCTGGTGGACGTTGTTCATAGTGTTCCTAACGCCTGTTATCCTCTATCTGACAACACCATACTCACCATTGACTCTCGTCAAATGGTTGGCTGCTTTGGTCTAAAGACCATGGATTTCATGGGCTTTATCATTACTCCAATTGTAACACAATCGGAGTAGGTTGAGATAGTGGCCTTGGCCGTCTTTTGTCATCTTGTCATGAAGTGCATCGTTCGTCATGAACATGTCACCCCAGACGTTTGCAGCTGTTCCCTTCTTACCCTTAGGCAAGTCAAAGATTTCTAGAGTTGTTGGCTCAAGGAGATTCTTCCAAACAATTGCTGGGTTAACAGCCATAGTGACTTCAACAATGATTTCGTCCTCGTTAAGGCCGGTTCCTGTTTGCCAAGATTCTTCTCCAAGATCTGCAAGGAATGGTAGGCAAAGGTCAATGATTGACAGTCCAGTCATTGGATCTGCACCAGTCAACTGTGCATATGCTTCACGCATTCGTCCACGGTCTGCACCACGTGCGCCCGTAATCATTCGCAACTTATCGATAGATGTTGGGACGAGGAAACGGATGTCTGTGTAGTAAACAAGCGCTTGTTCATTGCTTCCAGCTGGTGCGAAGATGTGAGAGAATGGTTGTTGACCACTACTTTCTCCGAGCATATCCATTGGATACAATGTCTTGAGTGCGTTTGTTGCAACAGATTGAACAACTCTTCGAATCAACCGCTCTGGAGCAGCAGATACATCGTTGAAACTTTCCATGTACTCGTCAAGGTTGAGGATATCATATCCACGAACAGCAAGGATAGAATGAACGTTTGGACCGAGGATTTTGTCGTCTCCAATCATTGCCTGGCTAATCCATCGAGCACCCTTAGCAAAGTCGCTTGCGGTAACAAGATCAGCGTATGCTTTGTATCGGCGAGCGACTCTGTTCATGAAGTCAGCTTGGTCGAGCTTTGTGAATACTGTAGCAGCATAATTAGACTTCAATGCGTGGTCAGCAACTTGGCTTGCGTTAACACAAGTCAAGAGGTTCCCTTGATCATGAGGGTACATCAAAAGACGTCGGCGCTTTGCAGCTCCACCCAGAGATCCAACCTTAGGATCGGTAAGCATGTATCCAAGACAGGCGGTTACTTCGAACAATCGAGCATACTTGTCTTCATCATTTGAATTCTTAATCCATTCATCAAGTCCAGGCTCGATGCAATGGAATTCCAGAGGAACCATTTCAGAACCTGCTCCAAACATTTGTCGAACAGTTGAGGAACTCATCATTCCCATCATTGTGTAGAGAGAGGTTTTCCCAGTCGTCATGAAAACGTCAGTAATTCCTTCTTCTCCGAACGAAATTCTTCTGTCTGGAAGATTGACAAGGAGGTTGAACGAAGTTGCAGTGTCTCTGTTTCCGTCAACAGCAGGGTGAATCCATGTTGTTGGCTTGGTCATGAGATATCCACTTGCGTCTTTTCCAAATCCAGCAGGTGAATATCGAATCCATCCAAGTCTGTTGTTGAAAGCTACACCTCGATGCATCAATGAAGGATAGTAGACCTTGTCTTGCGGATCTGAATCAGGGACGACACCACGGTGTCCGAGTCCCCAAAGAACAGGCTCCCACTCAGCAAGCCCTTCTTCGCCGCCACCAAGGAATGGATGGTTAGCACCGATAGTTTCGCCTGTTAGAAGAGAACCACCTAGGCGCTCTTCGTCACCAGTTGAACAGAAGAAGAAGGTTTGAGTCGTTACTAATTGCTTCGGCGTCCACATATTTGCGTTGACGACAGTCTTCTGCTTCAGGAAATCAGAAAGTGATGAAATTCGGCGTTCGAACTTGAATCGCTCTGATTCAATCCATGTAGAACCAAAAATCAAATTCGTGTTGAGAAGTTTAGGGCGTCCAGGGCCAATATATCTTGTACGAGGATCAGCCTTGGTATCATCAGTTGCGTGAATTGGTTCCCAAGGACCGTGTTGTGGAATGTACTTTAGAAATTCCTCATGGTCAAAGGGCATCTTTTGAGCCTCTTTTACGGCATCTTCGACTTTATCCATCAACTGTACGTATGTTTCGGTTGGTGTGATTCTACCACTGTCTTTGAATTGCTTATGCGATACTGCTCGATGTTCCCACATTCTTTTTCACCTCAAAATTTCCTCTTTTTAATAGGAGTTTTATTTTCGTCGGCAGGGGCTTCCTCTTTCGATTCGTCCTCGCCTTGTTCCTCAGGGGTACTCTCCTCTTCTTCAAGACTCTGCTCTTCAACAGGAGTTTCTTCTTCGACAATGGTTTCTTCTTCTTCTTCGATAATGATGTCTTCGACAACGATTTCTTCTTCAGAGTCTTCCCCATCATCCATTAAATCTTCAACAACTTCGTCTATTTCATCGTCTTCTACAGGCTCTGTTTCAACGACTATTTCTGCTGAATCTCTTGTAATAAGTAGTTGTAAAATTAGTCCAGTTGTTCCAGCAACAGCCCCTAATCCAATGATAAGGCCATTATTGATACGTTGCCCATCAGGATCATCTTCATTTGAGAGGACACCTGTTGTTGGAGGGATATCAGATCCATTGACGTTTGAAACGATTTCAACGGCAGCCCATGCAGCGAATACGAGCAATACAATCGATAACAAATTAGCAGTCGAAGTATTCGATTTGACCCAACCCATAAAGGGTGTTTGAGCATCTTCCATAGGCGCTCCTCGCGATATTTGCATATAACATATATCCTTTGAGAAAGGATTTTATGATTATTCTTCGTTATATGAATTAACAATCGGCGATTCATCGAGATGGAAGAATGAGTACGTTGCCCACCAAGTAATCGTATCAAGAGCATCAACGAGGTTGCTTTTACCACTCTGTTCCTCTCCGTAATCCTTTCCTGTTGTATCCATCCAATCTTCCATTTCGTCGATTGTATCGCAGGTTTGGTGATAACACCAATACCCATCAACAAGACCGCCGAAGCCCATAGTTACTGTTCCAAGATTGTCCTGGAAAGTAGCGTGATCGGATCGTGCGGTTGTATCCTCATAAACGATAATTTCCGGGCGATCCTTGTCTAGCCAATCATCAACTTTCCAAGTCTCTGCATCGTAACCGGTCCCGATCAATGGCGCCATCTGTTCTTCAACACCAATGGCGTCAGAACCAATCCACATAGCAAGGTTGACCATTGCGGGTTGATTCATAACATCGTGATCTTGACTTGGGCCAATGTAGACTCGCATTGGCCACACTTCGTCATCCTTAGGATAGCCAGTCGGGTCGATTTCTGGTTGCGGGTCGCAGTTTCCTTCACCGCCACCATGGCCATCGCCACAAGGAGCTCCACCGCCACCTGGCCAATTTACACCAGCCATGTCAAGATTCACATAATTTGTAACTTCGACGTTAGGGTTTTCTTCTTTCACCCATTCATCTGTCCAGAAATCACTGCCTCTCTTTCCACCTTCTTCACCAGACCAGAGACAGAAGACCATGGTATTCCTTGTGGAATACCCAGCCATCGCTTCTGCGACTGTAAGAACCATACTTGTTCCAGCGGTGTTGTCATATGCTCCTACTCGGGTTCCGTATGTTCTTCCAAAGATGTGCGGATCCAGAGCGACGGCATTCACAGGAGGCGCAATGTCAAAGTGAGCGCCAAAAACCATCCATTTGTCAGGGTCTATCTCTCCAAATCGGTATCCACATATGTTGTACGCTTCGGGATTTTGAGCACCAGTCATGACCGAATCATAGACAAATCGTTGAGTAATAACTTCGAGTCCAAAGTTTTCGAGTGTTTGAATTAAGTGCAATGCAGCATCCTCGTAAGCAAGATTTCCTTGTCCAGCCCACCTATCTAAAAACCCTAAGGCTCCATCTGCTGCATCTGTTGGATCAGAAGTTTCATCTGACAACATTGACAACTGCATTTGCTCAACACTGTTGTCGGGCGCTCTGTTCAGCAAGCGCTTTAAATTACCCCGAATGACAGTGAGGGGCGTGCGAAGTTCATGGGCTGCATCGCTGGAAAAACGCGAGGCTTGTTCAAAATTAAATCGAAGACGTTTGATCAGGTCATTGAAGTAACCCACGAAGCTTCCAAACTCGCGGTCAAAATCTTTTTCGGAAAGAACAGCTTCGCTCGATTGCAATTGAATGTCGTTGAACTTGAGTTGCAAGTTTCTCAAAGACCGCAGCACCCACTCCGTCAAAATCCATGTGCACAAGCCAATGTACAACAGCAAAATGGGCCACATCGAATTCAAAAGCGTGTCCCTGGCATCCATGATGGCGCTGAAGCGCATTTCAAATGCATCGGCATTCACAGCCGTAAGCACATACTGATCTTGAAATGAAACTTTAAACAACACCCAATCAAAACCACTTGTCGTGGTTTTGGCCAGCTCTAAAGTTTCATGTTCAGACGCAATTTTCACTTGTCGCCACTGCAGGCCTTGCAGCATTTCAACTTGTTGCCTGCTGGCAGACCCGCTAAACCAAACCCATGCTTTGAAATGGCTTAAGTCAGCAAAGTATTTTTCAACATCGCGCTGAACTCTTTGCGCATGCTCTTGCGCCATCACGTCCGTCAATGTGATCTTGTCGTTTTCAACTTTGACTTCCTCAGCCTTGATGGTGAGCTGCAAAAAGCTTGCAAAATTTGAATACAACAATTCGTGAATGGGTTGGGTTGAAGACGTCCTGACATTGAGCCTGGTAATGCCTGCAAACAGCACAATCAGCAAAGTGGCGATGATGAAAAACTTCAGCCTGAATGAGCGCCACATAGTTCGAGCTGAATTTAAGCCTGCGCTTTAAATCGGTACCCTACGCCCCGAATGGTTTCAATGGGAAAT
>ERZ767114.581-NODE-581-length-19416-cov-4.436682_pt1 | contig 19416 bp, 16 predicted proteins | sample MGYA00374952_ERZ767114 | MGnify/ENA primary metagenome ERZ767114 (study PRJEB28939, sample SAMN06267156) | marine metagenome | isolation source: Columbia River Estuary | place: USA:Columbia River Estuary, USA | collected 2012-05-05 ...
GCGCCAGCGAAGTGGCCCTCTTAACGGGTGAAGACGAAGATAATTTCAGCATCAACACTTTACTGTCCACTCAAAACTTCATTGCTGCCGGTGTCGTTTTTGCAGTTCTCGTGTTACTCGTAACATTCAGCCGAAGTAGAAAGGGACGTTCAGACATTTCCAAAGCATGGGATTCTCAAGCCTCAACATGGGGCATGGATGAAGATGTACAAATGGATGGAATGTTTTCGCCAGAAATACCTCCTCCCCAAGGATTCAATCCAGTAGCAATGCCGCCAATGGGCGGTGCAATGCAGCAACAGCCACTACCACCGATGCCTGCGGGATTAAACCAACCAGCACAACCTGCTCAGCCGATTTATGCTCAGCCACCACAACCTGCGCAGGCCGTTCAACCGAATTACGCACTGCCGCCGCAGCCGGCACAACCTACTCAGGCGATTTATGCTCAGCCACCACAACCTGCACAGCCCGTTCAACCGAATTACGCACTGCCACCGCAGCCGGCACAACCTGTTCAGCCAATCCAACAGGTAACACCAGCGGTTCAGCAGCCAAGCCAAGTTCAACCGACGGCAAATGTCGACGTATCTTTCCTCGACGAGTTGCTCTGATTGCAATCATGGAGATGGGCAAACAATGAGATGGGAATTGATTGCGATTGACCAACTCTGCGACACTGTAAAACCAGGCGCTGAGAATTACACCGAACACCAATTCTCGCATCAGCGTCAGGTTGAAACAATTTAAAGCACGTTCAGGCGGCTGAAACCAAGACGGATTTATTCGGCAAAACCCATTGTGGCTCTTCTTCATAGTCGGAAGAACGACTGACAAGAACTAGGAAAGGAGTTCCTCGGTAAGCAAGGGTTCAACTTTGGGACATTTTTTACAATTTTTACCCTTCTTCTTATATTTTTTACAGCATTTTTTCTTTTTCTTACTTTTGTTTGAACCACAACCGTCCTTGCATCCCGAACAACCTTCAGAATTTGTGACCGAACTGTTGAGCAACTCTCCAAATAATTCACTGAGATTCCAGCCGCATGACGAGCACTGGTTTTTTGATTCTTCAAGTGTATCCCCACACTTGAAACAGAACGCCATGTATAGCCCAAGACGCCATGCTATTTAGGGGCACCTAAATCTCACTCTAACTGCTCTCTTCAGAGGTAATGTACGTATTCGCATCCTATTGGTGTGCGAAGGGTCAAACAATGCGGGCGGTTCCGTCGATCTCCTCAATGCGTTGAATTTTTCGACTATTTGGTGAAACTTATCCGGAATGATTTGTTATACATTTTATGTTAACAGAGTTGATTTCCCTTACCAAGTAAACGGGAACAATGCCCTTGCAACGAGAATAATTCCTTCTTTATTCAACTACCCAGCAGAAATCAACCTTCGCAATACTCTCGTATTGGAATCTTATGGTAGGGTAGCGTCATCTTGAGCGACTTTGCCTCCGTATGCAGCGTCACCCCAAGGAACGCCTGCTGCGAGAGCCAACTGGAACAGTGCGTTGGCCGCCAGCAGCAGCGCCGCAAAAAGTCCGACAAGTTCGGTCAGCATACTGTTGAGGTTCGCATGTAGCCCATAAGGACAAGCCTGCTTCGCTTACGAAAAACGAACGGTCGCTGATGAATGTTCTATACTGGATTTGAAAAGCCTGATGAACCTGAGTTTGTTGGCCATCAACATGGCACTTCCTCATGGCGTCTACGAAGATGTAGTTTCAGCGATTGGTCACACTCCTCTGATTCGTTTGAACAAGGTGACTGCCGACTTATCAGGTTCAGAAGTTTGGGCCAAACTCGAACGTTGCAGTCCTGGTGGCTCAATCAAGGACCGAATTGGCCTTGCCATGATCTTAGAAGCTGAAGAAAAAGGTTGGCTGAAACCCGGTGGAACCATTGTTGAAGGAACCAGTGGCAATACCGGAATTGGATTAGCGATGGTTGCAGCACAAAGGGGTTACAAGTGTGTATTCACCATGCCTGATAAGATGGCAAAGGAGAAAATCGACTTGCTGCGTGCCATGGGTGCACGGGTTGAAATTTGCCCGACTGCAGTTGAAAAAGAGGACCCTCGTTCCTATTACATGGTCGCTGAGCGACTGAGCAAGGAGATTGAAGGGGCATGGTATCCCGATCAGTACTCCAATCAATCAAATCCAAAAGCGCATATTCTTTCTACTGGGCCGGAACTTTGGCAACAGACTCAAGGTGACCTAACCCACTTTGTAGCAACAATGGGAACTGGTGGCACCATTACCGGTTGCGGAAGATATCTCAAATCGCAGGCACAAGAAAACGGCAAAGACGCTCCAAAAATCGTTGGTGTCGATGCTGAAGGTTCAATACTGAAACAATGGTTCGAAGAAGGAACCATGGGTGTTCCTCATGGATACAAAGTTGAGGGATTTGGTGAAGACTTTATTCCACCAGCGACTGATTTTTCAGTGATTGATGAAATTCGTATGGTTGATGACGAGATTTGTTTCCGAATGGCTCGACGCCTTGCCAAACAAGAGGGATTGTTCTGCGGCGGTTCATGCGGTGGAGCGTTACAGATTGCACTGGATATTGCTGCTGAATGCGATAAAGCAGGAGAAAAGGCAAAGATTGTTGTCGTTCTTCCTGATGCAGGAAATCCATACCTTGGAAAAGTCTACAACGATGACTGGTTAAGGGATAACGGATTCGATGTCGATGGATGGGAGTGGTGAAATGACTGGAGATTCAACCCGCTGCGTTCATTCATCCTTGGACCCTGAAGTTACCACAGGCTCTGTTCACACACCTATTTTTCAAACATCTACCTATGTTCAAAACGATTTTGCAGACCATCTTGGGTATGAATACGCACGTGGAGACAATCCGACTCGAAATGCGCTTCAGCGAGCACTCGCTGAAATGGAATCGCCTCATCAAGAAGCGTTTGGGTTTTGCTTTGGAAGCGGAATGGCAGCAATTACAACCATCAGTCAAATGCTCAAACAAGGCGACCATGTCATTGCATGCGACGATCTTTACGGGGGTACTGTTCGCCTGTTTGACCAAATTGCATCGCGATTCGGCATTGAAACAAGTTATTCTCCATTGAAAAGCGGAGACCTTGGAGAACTTGTTCGTGAGAACTCAAAAATTCTCTGGCTTGAAAGTCCAACCAATCCACTCCTCACCGTTCATGACATCAAATCCTTAGCTGCAGAAGCCAAAGAACACGGCCTCATCGTCGTTGTTGATTCGACCTTCGCAACTCCAATCCTACAGCGCCCGTTTGAGTTGGGCGCAGACATCATCGTTCATTCAACGACCAAGTACATCGGTGGCCACAGTGATGTCATCGGTGGTTGTTTAATTACCCAGAGCAAGGAACTGGCTGAAAAGATCTCATTCTTGCAAAATGCAGTCGGTGCAGTCCCGGCACCGATGGATTGTTTCCTCATCCTACGAGGTCTGCGAACATTGGCTTTGCGAATGAACCGTCACTGCGAAAGTGCAATGACGTTGGCGGAACGATTGCAAGACAATGAAAAAGTCACACGACTGTTTTACCCTGGCCTGAAAAGCCATCCAACCCATGAAATCGCACAGCGACAAATGAACGCCTTTGGTGGGATTATTTCGTTGGAGGTCAAAGGTGGAGAAGCAGGAGCTCGAGCGTTTGCTGCTCAGTTGAAACTGTTTGCAACTGCGGAAAGTCTGGGTGGTATCGAATCGCTCATCAACCATCCATGGACAATGACGCATGCAGCAATTCCAGAAAAGCAACGCTATGATGCAGGAATGACTCCGGGTTTGATTCGCTTGTCGGTTGGTATCGAGGATATGGAAGACCTCTGGCACGATCTTGTCAACGCTCTTGAAACGCTCTGAAAAGTGATTCCAAGGGTACGCACGAATAGGACGGACTGCAAACCGTTGTGAATGCTTAGTTTGTACACAAGGGTGTTTTGCATACCCCCTCGCAAACATTAGAAACCCACTTATTCACTTCAATTGTTAATCAAGCCAAAAGAATTCATGGTGGCCATTGAAGTCAGTTCCTATGTGGCTGTGTAAGTGATTGCAACCGGGTATTATTTTATTAGGAAAATTTTCTGGTATAGCATCATGGTTGTCATCCAGTGCCCACATTGCAGCTTGGAAGTGGAATTGGATGATGGGGTATCAGGGCTCTTTGATTGCCCGCATTGCGGGGAAGAATTTGAATGGGGGGAAATAGATGAGGAGAATGATGGTAGTTCTACAAAAAGAAAACATAATGATGGACATGGAGAGAGATTATTAGAAACTATAGAAAATGGTACCCAGTCATCCAGTGTAATTTTAATCCATGAACACACATTTAGTCGAGGAGGAAAATCACTAGGTGCAGTTATACCCTTGGTTTTCGGAGGACTTTTCCTACTGTTCCCATTAGGAATCGCCCTGTTTGCACTAATTACATATCCACCGATTGGTTTGTGTTTCAGTATATTCGCAATTCCATTCATCCTTTTCGGCCGCATGATGGTTAAAGAACCAATTGATATGTTTCTCAATCCTCAACCAAAAGAGGAAGTTGTCCAGAAATATTGGTTTGATAAGAATAAAAACGTCGTTGCAATTATAGAGGAAAAATACGATGTCGGAGAGGATGAGGAATATGCCCCTGAACTACTAAATGCATTTTATCTGGCAAAAACAGATGAAATCAAGGTTCTTACCGACCCACCGAGTGAAGGTGCAATGACTCCGGGGAGTTCTAGAATTTGTATTTGGGATCCTAATTCGGGAGAGGAGACTTACATAGTAATGAATCTTGAATGGTTTTCATGGTCAGAAAGAAAAAGTGCCTGTGATAAGGCCAAGGAATACAGTAAAATTATGCGTATTCAATTTACAGGCGTAGGTGATAAATCAGAAGCCTGGAATATGGATGTGGCTAATCCAGATGGTAAATTCTTCTTCGTCACTCGTGGCGACCCTGGTTCAATGTACTAGAATAAAAAAAGTGGAAACCCAATCGCAGGGTTAGCAAAGGGTTCGTTAATCTCTACGGTTTCAATCACTAAACTCATGGATACCCCATCCATCCGTATACGAAGCAAAGGGTATCCCATGCAAGTGATTCCCATGGAAGAGTGTACAAGAGTTCGACAAGTATCTCCGAACAACAGGAACAGTGTCTACGTGTATCTCATTCGAGGAATTCATGTGCATTTTAATCATCAAACAGTGAATCAACATTTCTCGTATGATAAAACAGACAGGGTCAAAAAGGTTCGCCGAAACGAAAAACCATGGAGACACAAGCCGAAGAAGCCGAAGGATGGCGATTTGACATCGTCAATGCATCGTTTATGACGGGTATTCCAATCCTCGCAGCCATTGGTATGGTATGGTATACGATGAACCACGGCGTCTCAAGTGTGGAATTGGGGATTTTCGGATTCATGTACGTCGCATGCGGCCTCTCGATCACGGCAGGGTACCACCGTTTGTTCTCACACCGTACGCACAAGGGCGCATGGCCACTTCGTTTGTTCTATGCACTGTTTGGGGCCGGGGCGTTCCAAAATTCAGCAATCAAGTGGTGCAGCGACCATCGACGTCATCACCTCATCACCGACACAGATGATGACCCATATTCAGTTCTGAAAGGTTTCTTTTGGGCACACATTGGATGGATACTGGTTGCTGATGAAGAGCGAGTGGAGAAGGTGCAAGACCTCGAAGCAGATCCAATCCTTGCGTTCCAAGACCGTCACATTTTCCTGCTCGGTTTCCTCGTTGGCATGATGTTACCAGGGGCTGCTGGTTGGTTCTTCCTGGGCGGTTTCACCGGATTTTTGGGTGGCTTCATTTGGGGCGGCCTCTTTCGGATTGTCATCGTTCACCATGCGACTTTCCTCATCAACTCCGCAGCGCACACATGGGGCACACAACCGTACTCTACTGCGAATACCTCCCGTGATTCACCCTTGCTTTCGCTGTTCACCTACGGCGAGGGCTATCACAATTTCCACCACACCTTCCAAGCTGACTATCGCAACGGACACAAGTGGTACCACTGGGATCCAAGTAAGTGGTGGATTCGCGGATTTTCGTTGATTAAGATGACGAGTGATTTGCACAAAATCCCAGATAAAACCATCGAAAGTCGTAAGATGAAAACCGCCTTTGAAACAAGCAACAAACTCAGTAACGGTGAACTCAAAGAGAACATCCAAAAATTGGTTGACCGATTGCGTAAGGGGTACACGGACCTCGACACCCACCGCAAGGCATTGAAAGCAGCCAAGAAGAACAAGGATGGCGTTTCAAGCCAAAAACTGAAGAGTATGTGCATTGACCTCAAGAAGGAGATCAAAGCGGCAAAGCAAGCCATCGCTCAAATCCGTTTTGAATTTCAACAGTGGATGGATGGATTGCCTGCCATGGCATGATGCCGAATATTCAACCATTCGTGAATAGGTATCGGCAACGATGCTGTGACTGAGGATATTCATGGTAACCATTTTTACCCAACCAGTACTCCATTAACCCATGCGACTGGGCGTTTTGTTGGTTACAATACTGTTACTTGGGGTTGTAGTGCCAACCACTTCCATGCTCGGTAGTGAACCTCTTCAGGACCTCCAACCTCCTCTTTCCAACGACATACGTCAATCTGAAGCACGTTCACCAACCTACGCCGTCAGTCCGGCAAACGGTTTGACGACAGGAGGCGAAGAAATTACAATCACAGGAAGTGGCTTTTCTGATCTTGCCTTTACCAACATCACAGACGATGGCGTCAACCATCAATGGCAGGTGTCGACAATGGACTATTCATCTGAAGCGGGTCGATACAATTCCATCGTCATGGATTCAAGCGGCTACCTCCACGCCGTTCATATCAACGGTGGCAGTTACAATATTCGGTACAGCATCCATGACGGTACGTCTTGGAGTTCAGCCGATATCAACGATTGTGAAGGCACCTACTGCTGGGATGTTCACATGGTGATTGATGACAATGACGAGCTCCATGTTGCGTATACAACAGACAGCACTTGGTCTGAAACGCTTGTTTACATGCACTACGACGGAGTAATCTGGACTGATGAAGTCGTCTCTCCGAATGCTAATTTTGGTGCGATTGGCATTGCCGTTGATTCAAACAACAATCCACATATTTCATACGCTGCTGAAGGTGAATTCTGCGGTGATGGTCTTCGGATTGCCTCGTACAATGGCTCCAGCTGGGCGTACGATGGCATTGACGTGGGAGATAACCGTGGATGTGATTCTGCCATGGTTATCGACGAGAACGACAACATCTACATTGCCTATCAACACCGCGACGATTCGAAACTGAAAATCGCAACGGATAAAAGCGGCCAATGGGATATTTATGACGTTGATGCAGGTGCCTCGATATACGATTTACATCCGGGTTACATGACATCGATGGTCATGGATCAGCAAGGGCAATTTCATATCGCTCACTTCGATGAGAAAGAGGATGATTTGCGATACTCAACAGGTGCACCAAACAGCGAATGGACCTCCACCATCGTCGATTCATCGGGTCATACTGGACGCGACCCATCCATCGCTTTGGACCTCGCTGGAAACGTCCACATCGCTTACAATTCTTGGTCTGGCTGGGATTTGAAGTACGCCATCTACAACACAGCCACCTCTACCTGGGACCCAAGTACAATTTCAACAACAGGCGATGTGGGTAAAGGGAGTTCAATTTTCATTGATGATAGCGGAGTTATGCACGTAGCCTTTAGCGATGAGAGTGCTGATGTCCTAAAGTACGCTACCAAATCAACTGGGTTGCTTCAAACGAAGGAAATAACTGTGCAATTCGGAGTGTATGGGTACGTGACTGGTACCGTGGTTAACGACACGACCATTACAGTGACAACACCAATGGCAGGGCAAACCGCCGATACGGTCGATATCACCCTTTGGGACAAGGACGGTACGGGCCATTCAACCGGTGTTCCATTCAACTTCATTTCACCGGATGACCTTGACAGCGACGGGGTCCTCAATGCGAACGATGATTGTCCAAACGTTGCCGGCAATTCGACAACAGACCAAACCGGTTGTCCTGACGCTGATGGAGATGGTACCAGCGATTCCACCGATGCATTCCCTTCGGATGCCTCAGAATGGGGCGATGCAGACGGTGATGGAACTGGCGATAACGCCGATGCGTTCCCAAACGATGCAAATGAAACCCTCGATACCGATGGCGATGGTGTTGGTGATAACGGGGATGCGTTCCCGAACGACGCAACCGAAACTCTCGATACAGACGACGATGGTGTTGGCGATAATGCCGATGTCTTCCCTCAAGACGCCAGTGAATCGCTCGATACAGACGGCGATGGTGTAGGCGATAATGCCGATGCATTCCCGAACGATGCAAATGAAACGATGGATACAGATGGAGATGGACTCGGCGATAACAGCGACCCGAATCCTACACAACACAGCGGTGACGACAGCGATGGCGATTCAATAGCCAATGCCGATGATGCCTTCCCGAACGATGCAACGCAATGGCTCGATGCTGATGGCGATGGATACGGTGACAACCTTACGGGCAACAACCCCGATGCTTTCGTGAACATACCCACGCAATGGGCGGATGCAGATGGCGACGGCTACGGTGATAATTGGGGCAATTCAACTTGGAACTCGACTCGCTTTTTCATCTGGCCGGGCCAGTTTATTGATGGGGCTCTCATGGCAGACCACTGCCCTACTGAGTCTGGAAATTCAACTGCTGATGGCTATTATGGATGTGTTGACATTGATGGAGACGGGATTGCAGATCTTTACGATGACAATGTTGAAGATTTAACAAATGCTTCATCCAATGTGACGGTAACAAACGATTCAGACGCAGATGGCGTTGATGATGTTTCAGACCTTTGTCCTGACACGGTCGAAAATGGATACGTCGATATCGATGGATGCCTCTTTGACCAAGATGGCGATGGTGTTGATGACCTCATGGATACCTGCCCAGGTACAACTTCTGGAGTTTCTGTTAACGCCAACGGTTGTGTTGTGGAAAACGACGAAGGCTCGAGTTTCTTTGATTCGCTTAGTTCTGGAAATCAAGGAGCAGTGATTCAGACGGTTGGCTTCGGAGCAGTCATACTAGCATTGTTCGGGTTCTTACAAACCAACATTGTGGCAGCACTTCTCCCGGATTCCGTTCGATGGCTTCGAGTGCTGCGCAAGGATTCCAAACTCAATAAGGAAGAAGTTCGAGAGTTGGAATACCTCAAATCACTGGTTCAAACCTATTATCAGGATTTAGGCGTTTTGCATGATGAGTTGTATCAACTGAAATCGGAACTCACAGCACGTTATACCAACAGTGAAATCAAGAAAATCACCCTTGAGAAGATGAACACTCTCATCGTGGATTTACTCAGCATGCACGCTCATGAATTGAATCACATTGCACACAACGATGCTTACTTCGGTTTGGGTGGCTCACTCAACACCAAAGAACGCTCAGAATATCTCTCTCAGGATGCATTGATGCGCTTCGATGAGAGCGATGAATCGCACATGGCCACTGACGCACTCTCTGAGATCCAAAACCCCCAGCCTTCGAACCAGATAAGCGGTCAAATCAATGAAGCTGACGGACAGGAATATCTCGAGTATCCAAGTGGCAGCGAAGTGTGGTTTTACCGCAGCCATTCTGCAGGCGACTGGATCAAGTGGACGCAGTAACCTTTGATTCGTTCATTCGACCACTCCTTTGAGAGGCCCTTGACGATGGGACTATTTTCGAAGGTTTTTGAGCACTCGCAGGGTCGCACTTTCACCGATTGAGAGCCCGGAAATTCTACGCATACTTGCGACTTCGTTCCAGGCATCAAGAAGTCGTTCTTCCATCCAGGCATTGAGGAACCATGGATGAATGTACGATGAGCGGCACACTGGGCGAGTGTTACCGAGGTCTGCTGCGACCGTGTCAATAACGGCTAACATCGCTTTGTTTCTTTCGAATTGAGTGGTTGGTACAACCCAATCACCTTTTGTCCAGAGTTTGTTAATCGATTCAACTGCAGCGAATTTCCCGAGCCAATTTTTCATGTCTTTTGCCTTTTGAGGTTGGGAGAGAAAGGCCAAACGCTCAGCACAACGGTAGGTTGCCGCCCACGTTCGGAAGTTCTTGGCTGTGAAACCTTCTCCACTGCTTGCACGGATGTACTGATTGATGTGCTCAGCCTTCAAGTCAACTTCATTCCCTGCATCTGAGATGTACATGAACAAGTCAGCATTCTTCACGCCTAAACGGTTGGTTCGCAGGATAAGGTCGACAAGATGGTCGTCCTCAATGGTAATCTCCCAGTTCTTGTCGGATTTTCCAGTGAAGGTAAACACCGCATCATGCCGTCCTTCAGCATCTTCACCTTTGATATGCTTCACATGCATCGACTTGAGTGTAGTCAAGCCATAGGAATTGTTTGCTTTTGCATACTCATCACTCCCAACACGAATGTTGTACAGATCGATAAGGCGAACGACGAGGGCAGACACAGTGTGCAGTTCCATTGAACTCTCCTCAAGGTCTCGTTCAATCTGCTTACGAAGTCGAGGCAACTGTGACGCAAAGTAAACCACATCGTCGTACTTCATCTCCGTGGTGATATCAGTCCACTCAGGATGATAGCGGTATTGCAGACGCCCTTTCGAGTCGAAGCCTGTCGCTTGGATATGCCCCCTAGCATTTGGACAAATCCAAACTTCGCTCCAAGCAGGAGGTAAACCGAGTGAATTCCATCGAAGAATGAGGTCCGTATCCTCGACTTGCACGCCGTCTGGAGTTCGATATTCCCACTCAAATACTCCTTCATTCAAAGAAATATTTTCACGAGACACACCGCTGAGCGATGGGTCGCTGCGCACCAAAGTCGCTCTCCTCAATGCTTCTGCTGAATCGATGGGCATAAACCACCGGCTGTGGCACATGAGATGAACTTATGGCCCTGTACACAGTGGTTTGGCTTCAAGCAAATTGAATCTCTTGTTCATCAATCCAGTTGTACATGGATTGGATGCTGGGTGCGAGTAGTTTTGCATTCGGAGTGAGCGAGTACGTTACCGTAGTTGGCATTGTGGGATGGACGAGACGGTCAACTAAGCCGTTTTGCTCGAGTTCTTTCAAGCGCCGAGTAACCGTCGTCGAGGATGAGTTCACTCTTTTTTTGATGTCTGTGAACTGCAAAGGCATGTTCTTGCGGTCAAGAATCATGAGTATGTGCAAGAGTTTGGACTTATTGAGCAAGTTGAGAAGCTTGTCCACCTGTGAAAAAATCGGGTCGCATTCAGTCATTCTATCCACTTCATTACCAACCATTTCGAATGAGTACTTGATATCACGGTTGATTCGTGCTCAAACTATTGGTCGGAAGACTCTCTTTCGTTAAACAAATGAAATATTTTGGGAGAAAGCCCCTAGTGACCACAGTTCACGGCCGTTTGTACCGTCATCAGCAGCAAAGAACAGTGCTCCTCCAAACGCATAGAAGTTGCTTGGGCTACTTGCGCCGGCAGGGTTTATTTCTTGAGCCAACCAGACCGAGCCGTTTGTTGGGCTTGTGGCCCATAACTCAGCGCCATTGCCGTCGTCCGCTTTGAAGTACAGTTTACCATCGAACACCGTGAAACCACTTGGCCCTCCAGTTCCGGAAGTTGACTGAAAGTTTGTGATTTGCCAAAAGGAATTATTGGTTGATTCATACGCCCAAAGTTCGAAGTGAGTGCCAGAGGTAGCTTGCATGTAAAGACGGGTTCCCATTACCGTGAGGTCTGAGAGCATGCTTCCCGCAACACCGGGCCGGATATCGGCAGCCAACCATGTTGAATTGTTGGTCACATCGTACGCATACAATTCACTGCCAACGCTGCCGTCGTTTGCTGACATGTAGACGGTCGTTCCCATTAAGACAAGATTCTCCGGTGAAGATGAAAGGATTCCAGTATTGATGTCCTTGACCATGAACGTGGTGTTAGTGGAAGTCTCATGTTTCCATAATTCGGTATTCCCAGTGTTCAAGCCCGCCGAGAAATAAAGGTCGGAGCTGACTGCAAGCAACGATGTTGGTTGAATGTCCGCTTCCACTTTCCACACACTGTAATTGAGAGTTTCATAGGCCCATAAATCAAACAATCCAATTCCAGTAGAGCCAGTACTATCTCGAGCTGAAAAGAACACAGTTGTCCCAATGAGCGTAAATTCCCCAGGATAGCTTGATCCCCCAGGGAATATCTCTGTAATTTGCCATGCTGTTCCGTTGGATGGTTCATAGACATACGGTTTGACGTTGAGGCCTTGGTCTTGTCCTGAGAACATCAATTGTGAACCAATCGCTCGGATATTAAGGACGCTACCAGAGTACACGAGCGAAATGTTTCCATTTTCATAGGCCCAGATTCCGCTTGCTGTTCCGTTGTTTGCGGTGAAGTACATGGTTGAGTTTATTGAGACAAAATTGGTTGGGTTGCTGCTGCTTCCGTTGTTGATGTCTTCGGCCATTTTTACATCAAATAAAGTACAAATAAGGGTGCGGAACAGTATTTCACTCGATTCAAGAATTCCGTTTTGAGCGATTCCACCGTTTCGACCGTCATCCATGCCCTGCTCAAGCAGTTCTCCAGTTCCGTTGCATCCCATACTGGCTGGAGCGGCAGACAGCCGTGCTGCCATCATGGTCCCGGTCGAACTTCCATTTGTTCCATCAGCACCATCAGCACCATCAGCACCGTCCGCTCCATCTTGACCGTTCTCTCCCTTGCAAACAAAAACAATCGAGTCTACCTCGTTGTTCGATAAGGCATTATCTCTGTTATCGTCAACACCTGTTTCCACAATTGTTCCTCCGTTTGGGCAATTTAGTCCATTTGGTTCATTGCGAGTAATGATGAGCGAAGTGAGGCCCGTACTTCCATCAGCACCGTTTTCTCCATCTGCTCCATTGAGACCGTCTGTTCCATCTGCTCCGTCGTTTCCTTCTGTACCGTCCGATCCATTGAGACCGTCGGTTCCATCAGCACCATTTGTGCCATTGAGTCCAGATTGGCCAGTTAGGTCGATCGGAGTCCATATGCTGTTCTGGCAGACTTGGAATGCAGCATCAACAGCGATGAAAAAGATTTGATTGTTAACGGCTGCGTCACACACTGGGAGTGCATCAGTAGAGCTGACAAGATGGAAACTCGAACCGTCGCTTCCATTGATGCCCGCTATGCCACTTTCCCCGGATGGCCCTTGCGTGCCTTCTGCATTCGAAATGGAATAGAGAGAAAATGGCACCAATACCAGCATAGCAACCAGCAGTATGGCTGAAATTGGAGATTGAGTCAACATCTGTGGAGCGCCTTTCATCGGTGCCTCAGACCTCCCATCAAGTGCAGGGAGAATCTTATCTGAGTGAGCCGGTTCTAAATTGATTGTTTCAGAAATCACTCGGTCTGCTGCAGCCGTTACCGCTTGTGTTGCTTCTTCAGTTCGGTAGGTTGCAATTTGCTCAACACTCCAACCTTGTTCAGTGAGTTGTTCATCAGTCCACATAGCATCAAACCTTTTGTGTCCTTATATCCGATTTTTGGTGCACCGATTTGACAGTATAAAGAAAAAGAAGGCTGTAGATTTGAGCCGACGACAGAAGAATAGGGAATTGGACATTGTTGGCAACTCTTGATGTAATTATTATTCTTGGATTGGGAATTATTATTAGGGTCGGCCCCTAGTTTTTAGCATGGGCCAGATTATTTCCTTTAGCGTAGACAGCACCTTTGCAGATGGTCTTGATGACTTGATTGCCAAGTCGGGATACCAGAACAGGAGTAAGTTCCTACGTGATGCAGCACTGCATTTTGGAGAAATTCAACAACGAGGTGAACTCGTCAATATGGAAAAAGATGAGGTGGTGGAAGGTCATCTTGTCATTTACTATCAGCACGGTATTGAACACAAGTTGATGGAAATTCGACATTCTCACAGCCTCAACATTACCTCTTACAGTCACAGTTGTTTGGCCCACAGCCATACATGCGTTGATGTTATGCATGCTATTGGAAATGCGGAGCAGTTCCGTGAAACGATGGAGCAACTGCAGAACATTTTGAACGTTGACAAAGTATCGTTTGTCTCTGCTCCGGTACGAGACTCTGGATGCTGTTGAACCTCTGTTCGAACCGCTCATCTCAGGCCTTGGTTTTGTTCGCTTGAGATTGCTGGGCAACTCTGCCGGCAACCAGCAATCCGGATACGAAGATTGAACCAAGCATCAGTTGCCCGATAAGGTCGTAGTCTTTGTCCACCATACCACCGTTCAACAACAGTAAATCCAAAGAAAGTAATGCGCCAATAACCAGCAGAGGGAATGAGGCAATGAGCGTGAGCGTAACTTGAGGCGGGAGTTCAACCTCACCATTGGAGTTTGAAGTTTTGTTCATTGGGTCGTAGAAATGTGCAAACAGAACACCCAATCCAGCACCCAACATGTCGCTTACCAAATCAGTGGCGGTGTTCACATATCCACCTTGGTCAATGGTTTGGAACATGGTCTTGCCAAAGAATTCGTACACTTCATACGCCACACCAATTGCCACGCCAAGTGAAAAAGCGGTGAACGCCACTACTCGAGGTGACAGCTGCCAACCGTTATGCTCAGACATTCTTCTCCACCCAAGGGACCACGCAATGGCGATGGCTGTGCTGTTCATCCCGTGGACAAGCTTGTCCCACCAAGGGTGTACGTGGTACATTCCATTCACGCCATCAGCACACAACCATTCACCAGGTTGCATCCCATCAAAGCAGAATGGCCCTGGTCCACTGTCTGCAGCACCTAAGGATCCACCAATAAAGTGCAACATCGTTGCTGAGTACGCAATCCATAGCGGTAGAGCTGGAATTCTTATCCGGCCACTCCAGAGAATAGCAATGGCGATAAGCGCCATGACGACTCCCCCGAAGTTGTATCCTGCCCAAAGGTCCAGCCCGCGGCCAAGGTTCCAGAAGGTCAGAATTATGCACGATATGAGCCATGCCATGAGGGGTGCTCGTTCGGGGATTCGAGTTTGCTGACTTTCGGAGTAGTCCCCTTCCATATTCCGTCTGTCAAGGACCTCTCTTATCATCATTAACCCGTTAAATCTTTTGAGATGCCTAAAGTTTCTCATTTCCTCTTCATTCAGTATTTGATTTGAGGATGCTTTCAATCGACTTCCATGAACCGCCGTTGTGGGCTTCAAGGCCCGCTTTTCGAAGTATTTTGGCTGCACGGCCAGAACGCATTCCACTCACACAGCAGGTGACGATGGACTTTTTTTGCTTTCTCAGAGACGGTATTTTTGATTGTATTGAATCCAAAGGAATGTTGATCGATTCTTTGCCGTGAGCGGTGTTAAACTCATGAGGTGAACGAACATCGATGATGCAGGCGCCGTTGCTGAGTAAATCATCAATTGACGGACCGTTCTTTCCGAAGAGTTTTGCAAGGAATTTGAACACGCTAACACCTAGGGGTAAACTACGGGCATCCCTGCATCCTTCCAACCGTTGATTCCGGTTTCGAGTTCCATCAAATTCGTGAATCCCATGTCGAGCAGTGTTTGGGCTGCGTCTTGTGAACGATTTCCGCTTCGGCAGTAGAGAAGAATAAGTTCCTCTTTGTCGCTTGGAAGTTCACTCTCTCTACTTTCGAGTTCAGTGTGAGGAATGAGGGTGGCATTCTCAAGATGTCCGTCCTGTTCCCATTCGGCTTGCGTTCGTACGTCCAGAAGGAATCCATCGGGATTGTCAAGAATCCCATCTTCAAATTCAGAGACACCTACCCTCTCCCACATTGTTGAATCGGATATGCAGCCTGACAGCAGAACAATCATCAGCAGTGGTAAAAGGCGCGACATGACATTTGCTGTGGTCTATGTTTCTTGGAAGTTTGGTGTTCCGGACACACCCGATTATGTTTACAACATCTTTTCGAATCTGCCGTTAGATGGGAAAATCAGCCTTTTTGGGAGATTTATATGCAGTCGAATTGATACTCTCGTATGGATACAGAAGAGGAAATCAAACAGAAGAAAAAGGCATTACGTGAGCGCTTTGAGCAACATATATTGGACAATTTTGACGGTCAAGAGGTTTGGTTTCAAGAGAAACGAGTCCAACTGGTCGGCGAAGCGAAAATTCTGTCGGATGATTGGGGGATTCATGTGAACTTTGAGTCTGAAGAAGGGGAGGCGTTCAGCGTATCCGGGCGATGGGATTACCTCGTCGTCTATGCGGACCGTCTTGGAGCAGCCTATTGTGGCTGGAGTTTGACAACATTCTGCCCATACCCTGAATGGAATGATTGATGAAAGTCGGCCGTGAGCACTCGACATGGCCACCCTCGATTCGCTCACATGGCTGTCTCGTTTTGTTTCCGAGACGCCGGGAGACTCAGAGGTTGGTGGACGCTCTCGCCAGGTTCCCAATGCTTGTTGGTCTCGTGTTCTTCCGACACCGTCCATCAAACCACAACTGCAACTTTGGTCTTCCGAAATGGGACAAATGCTAGGGATTGAAAAAGGCGGAGCGGAAACGCTCGGTGGTGGCGTTCCGGTTTCTGGTATGGACCCCTACGCTCAACGGTACGGTGGACATCAATTTGGGAATTGGGCTGGGCAGTTGGGCGACGGTCGAGCGATTACACTTGGGGAAGTTGAATCGAAGGAGGGCGTTGTTGAATTGCAACTCAAGGGGGCGGGTAAGACTCCTTACTCACGATTTGCAGACGGAAAGGCCGTTTTGCGCTCATCGATTCGAGAGTTCCTCTGCAGTGAGGCAATGCACCATTTGGGCGTTCCTACAACGCGAGCACTTTCCCTCGTGACGACGGGTGAAAACATTCTTCGAGACATCATGTACGATGGCAATTCTGCTCATGAACCTGGAGCAATTGTTTGCCGGGTTGCTCCGAGTTTCATTCGCTTTGGTAGTTTCCAAATCCATTCCGCTACATCCGACATTGATACATTACGCTCACTGGTTGAGCACACCGTTCGTACTCATTTCCCATCCCATACACTCAACGATGATGTTGGTCGAATCGCTTGGCTCTCTCAGATTGCAGAAGATACAGCATTGATGATCTCCCACTGGATGCGTGTTGGGTTTGTACATGGAGTGATGAATACCGACAACATGTCGATTCATGGATTGACCATCGATTACGGACCGTATGGATGGCTTGAGGACTACAATCCCGGTTGGACTCCAAACACAACCGATTCCTCCTCCCGCCGATACCGGTATGGACAACAACCCCAAATCGCAGCTTGGAATCTAGCCCGTCTGTTGGAATCGATGGTTCCGCTGATGGAAGAACCTGAATTGCTGCATGATGTCCTCACTGCATACACGGATGCTTTTGATGCGCATCACAACCATATGTGGGTTGAGAAACTTGGTTTGGGCACATTCGTGCCGAATGATGAATCACTTATTCGAGACTTGAACGCACTGTTGCAGGAAGTTGAGACCGACATGACCATCTTTTTCCGATTGCTGAGTTCAATTCAATCTCCTGACGTTTCAGAATTGTCTCATGCGTTCTATGACGAAAAGACGATTCCAGTTGAAGCATGCAACACCTGGTTGGAGCGATGGTGGTCTCGTGTTGATTCGATGCCAAACCGTAGCATCATGTTGAACTCAAATCCAAAGTATGTTCTGAGAAATTGGATGGCTCAGTTAGCGATTGATGCTGCTCACAATGGTGATTATTCCGTATGTGAGCGTCTCCACCAACTCTTGATGAGTCCCTACGATGAGCAACCCGAGCAGCAAGAAGAATGGTTTCAAAAACGACCAGAATGGGCTCGAAGTAAAATTGGATGTTCGATGCTTTCGTGTTCAAGTTAAGTTTTATCCGGTGAAAGTTTTCTATACCTCCCCATGAAGGACATAGCATGGCTAATGACGGTAATTTTTGGGATAATGCTCAAACCGAAGCAGAACCGACAACTGTGCCGGAAAAAGTACCCTCGACAGAGCCAAGCGAATCCATTGAAACAACAATGCCGATATCGGAAATACAACCGCAAGGTTTGCTGCAGGATGCATCTGACGGTTTCATCCCTCATGAGCCTCGTGAAATTGAAGGTTCGATTATCGCTCAAACATTAATTGCTGTTTTCGTCGGTGCTGTCCTCTTTGGAGCAATCGGATTTGGTATAGTCGGTGAAATTTTCGAAGTGTTTCCAATGGATTGCGATGGCGATTTGATTGAGATAGAAGATGGTACATACTTGTGCAATGACGGATTATATCGGTACAATGCGGGCTATGAATTTTTTGATAATTCAACCGTATCTGCGACGAACTCCGATGACTTTGGCTACGTTGAAACGGTAAGGTGGGAGCATTCAGATAACTTCTCTGTGCTTGGATATATTGAACTCGATTGGGATAATTGGTACGCTTGGGAGTATTGTGAGTGGGAAGGTGAATCATTTGCGGGTGATACTCGGTGGTACTGTTCCTATTCAGAGGACTATTACGAAGAAGCGTTTCACTATTGTGAGTACTCGGAATCTCTGTGGTTTTGCACAGACCAGTATCGAATTGCCGAAAGCAACCGCAACCCCAGTGATGAAAAGAGTTACATCAACGATTTAATCTATTCATGCTACAAGACCATTCCTTTGAGTGAACTGAGTAATCAATCGCTTTCCGAACTCGAAGATAAGTTCTTCCAACAGTCGTATCCGTCATGGTGTGATGGGCGTGCAGTTCTCTCATCTGAAGTCAACTCAAACGATACTCAACTGCCTTTTGATGGAGAAGCATTTCTAACCTTTTACGAAGATTGGAACTTTGAAATATATTATGCAAACATAATGCAGTATTCTTCTGAAGGAGTCGCATCATCCTCTCTTTCCATCGGTAGTTACGATTCGAATGGAGAGAAAATTGTTGACGCTGCACTCCAAAAGGCGGGGTTAGCGATCATCGTAACCATGGGTCTCCTTTACATTCTTGGAGTGTATGCCACTTATACCAAAAAAACATACATCGCTCATTTGGGTTCGGAAAATACAGTGGTCTTAAAATCCAGTTGGTTCAACAAACCTGGAAAGGAAAAAGGCCGTATTCATCTCACGCCTGCATCCTACTTGCGAGTATACGTTACCCGATCGAGAGTTACAATGGAAAATCCTCACCCTACCTCATCAACACATTACGAAATCTGCTCTCCTAACCAACCGCCTCTGCGCGTACCAAGCGAGTTTTCCCGCCAAAAATTGATTGAAGTAACTGGCTTGCCAGTTCGAAGAGACTATTGATACACACGCTTATTAGACGATGCCTTTAGTCACATCTGTTCTTATGTCGTTT
>ERZ767114.582-NODE-582-length-19400-cov-4.011075_pt1 | contig 19400 bp, 14 predicted proteins | sample MGYA00374952_ERZ767114 | MGnify/ENA primary metagenome ERZ767114 (study PRJEB28939, sample SAMN06267156) | marine metagenome | isolation source: Columbia River Estuary | place: USA:Columbia River Estuary, USA | collected 2012-05-05 ...
TCATTTAAAAGATTGCCGTGTCGATCACTGGCATTGGTGGCGTAGGTGATGGCGGGCGGCTCACACTTGCCAAACCAGCGGCTGAGATTGCTCGCCAACATACTGGCAAAGGCAACGGGTGCAACCACTTCCTCACGCACAAAGTTTTCGACATCTTCGTCAGTGGCACCACTGAGTGAGTAGCCATAGTGACCGTTGGGCTTGCGCGGTAACACAATGACGCCATCGAGCCGGCCAAAGTGATCGTCGATAAATTGCATGGTGCGGTCTACCGACTCACGACGCAGTGGGTCGAGGTGGGAGAGTTGAATTTCATCAAGGCCCTGAGCCTGAATGAGCGAGCGGGCGTAGCCCACCGACTCCAGCGAACGAAACGCCAGCAGCACATGAGCACCACTCTTGAGTTGTCGCTCGGCATAGGTCAATGCTTCTTCATGATCAGAGCCACCCAGAATCAGCACCACATTGTCGGTGAGATCCTCAAGGCGCTTATCCGGCCAAGAGACCAGTTGTGAGCGACTTTGCGCTGGCACTTGCATGCCATTGGTCACCTCAACGTGGTGTCCGGATACCGCTGCTGATTCTTCCGAGGCCAACCAGACGATGCCATTGGCCACATCGGTGGGCGTTGGGTAGCGGTACTCTAGGCCGTCTTCACCCGTGCGCGTGGTGATCATGAGGTCGCGGAATTCCTGGCTGGTACTTCCCGGGGCGATATTTTGCAGCTCGTCCATGCGGGCAAACACCGTATCAATCCGCTCAGACTCAATCGGGCCCGGAAACAGCGTATTCACCCGGATGCCCTGCTTTTCGCCGAGCTCAAGTGCCAGTCCTTTGCCCAGTGCATTCAATCCAGACTTGGGCACCACGTAAGGAATACGCCCGTAATAATGGGTGCGTGAGAAGATCGTCGAGACGTTCACAATCGTGCCGCCATCGCTGAGATGAGCGGCGGCCGCTCGGGCCATATTCCACGGCGCGCCGAGCAGGTTCATGGCGGAATCGAACATGGTCTGATCTGTCTCAGCCGCGCGCATCTCCACATCGGTAAAGGGGATATCCCGCAGGGTATATTTTGGGCCCGCGGCGCCTGCGTTGTTGACCAAGACATCGAGCTTGCCAAAGGTGCTGACGGCCCGCGCAACAATCTCACGACAGACTTCTGGGTCGGCACAGTCGCCGACAATCGTGGTGATGTTGTCAGCGTCAAAGCCCTCTTCTGCGAGCTCTTCGACAAAACCATCGAGCTTGGTTTGGTCGCGACCGGTCATGGTCACTTTGGCACCCTCTCGGAGTAATTTGCGAGAAATGTAGCGGCCAATAGAGCCCGCCGCCCCCGTGAGGATCACAGACTTATTCTCGAGTCGGCTTCCGGAGAGCGATTGCGAAGCGGTTGCGTTAGCTAGGTTGGACATATCGTTCATCGAAGAGCTCCGGCTGATCCAGTTTCCACTTTGGTAATGACTTCTCCGCGCTCGGCCGCATCCCTAAGGGCCCATGCTCGGTAAAGTTCATCTCGCGTTTTCAGTCCCATTCGCGGCAGCGCGTGGGTGACCACATAATTAGCCCCGCCGTGCCGGTTTTCCCACATCGCCTGGTGAATATCGGCAATGTCTTCGACCGGCCGCGCGATGGGTGGCAGTACGTCAATCTGACCCGCGGCAATTCGCTCCTGCATCTCAGCAAACTCTCGTGCTGTGTTCAGGTGCGTACCGCGAATCTCAGCGCTGGGCATCAAAATACGACGCTGTCGCATCCAGACTTGTGGCGCATAAAAGGTAAAGCGTTGACCGCTCAACTCTTCTGCGTACACCACCTTGCCCACGTTGGGTTTGACCAAGGAGGTGGCGAGTGCGAGGCCATCCCGGCCGGCGCGTTCAAAGACAATATCCGGCAAGCCGCGCTTGTCGAGGGTATTGCGCAAGAACGGCGCAATCGCCGAGCCGATCGGCTTGAGGGTGCGATCTGAAAAGAGTCGCACGGCCTCTTTAAATGCCTGAGACTCAGTAAAGGGGTTCGGCATGGCAGCAAACGGTCCCGGTGGATCAAAGTCATCCCCGAGTCGTCGCTCAATCTCCTCAAGGCTGACCACGCCTTTCACTTGTGCCCCAAAGCCCAGCGAATTCACAAACTCTCGCTGTGGCACGGTATCGACCAGCACCGCAATTTGCGCGCCGCGCTGGCAACCAACCTCGATCGCCTCAATGGCCACGCGATCGACAATGCCGTCGTCTGCGCCGGGGCCATAGACGATCAGTAAGCTTTGGCCTGCACGCAACCCAGCGCGAGTGAACATCTCAGCGGGGCTGGATTCGCCTTTTTTACCCATAAAGGTAAAGCGGTAGCCCGAGGAGGCACCGTAAAAGGTCAACACACCGCCGTCGCCGAGGGTTTGAAAGGTTCGGGGGAATGCGGTTTCGCCTGCGTGGGATACGGCGTAATTGAGGTCACCACCGGCCGCGGTTTTGGCGGCTTCGACAAAGTCGACACCGGCGTCTTCCCAGGCTGCCCACTGCGATGGATCATCGGGTACCGAGGTGAAGGCCGCTGCCCACTTGGGATCTTTTCTGTCGACAGCGGCGCCGCCAACGGCTTCAACCCGCTCGGCGCGCTCGGCACTCGAGACCATGCCCGCCACACTCAAACCGCTGCTAACGGCACTGCGCAAACAGTCGTAGCCCGTGCCGGTCGAGGCGCCTTCGACGAACAAACGCTTACCCGGTTCGATATCGAGGGTGTGATAGAGGGCGCGGTGGATGGTGCCCAGCGTGAGTCCGTAGGAACCCGCTTCCTCAATGCTGAGACTGGGTAACTTGGGATGTAGCTGAGGCCCTTGCACCGTGAGGAACTGGGCGTGGCTGCCGTCGTTGCGCTCATAGCCCTGAATACGAAAATCAGCGGCCATGGGGTCGAGACCTTGATCGGGTGACAGCAGCTCGCTTTGTCCCGAGTAAACGGTGCAAAGATCACCGACGGTTAAACGGCCTTCTGCAATCAATTCACTCCCCAAGCGCACGATCATTGCGACGCCACCTGAGCCGGTGACCTGCACATCGGCATCACGGGCATCAAAGGGCGATACGGGAATCCCGGTGATCGCCCAGATATCGTTAAAGTTCATCTCTGAAGCCAATACGTAAACCAGCGCCTCGTTGGGCTCTGGGTCAGGGGTCTCAAAGATCAGTTTGATCTCAGCGTCTACCGGATCACCGTGAGCGGGCTTGCCATCCACGTTTGATTTGGGCACGCCATAACCATATTGATACTGTGGCACGGGGGTCACACCGGGGAAGAAGCTGGCGCCCATCGGTAACAAATCGCCGGCCTCGAGTAACGAGGTCACCGCGTCGCCCGCGGCATCCGGCGCAACATCCGTGTGGCGGGTGGGCAGTGGTGCACTGCGCTTTTCGAGAAACGCGGTAATGCCTTCTGGTCCCGATTCTGGGTCGCAAACGGCTTCGGCAAACAGCTCGGCCTCTCGAAGCAGACCAGCAGATTGACCCTGACTCGCTCCGGTTGCGACCGCTTCTAGCACGCGGTCGACGCATTTGCCTCGTCCACTGGCTCTGATTTGCGCCAGCGACTGACTCAAAGCTGGCTGTTCTAAGATGGCCTCAGAGTAGGGGATGCCTTGGTCCTTATCAGCCAAGGCTTTTTGATGCTCGGCTTGTGCGGCTGCGAGTGGCCCCTCGTTGTTAAAGTGGGCGCGCAATCGTGCCATGGCAATTTCTACCGAGGAGGCGCCCGCTTCGGTGACCACCTCATCGACTAAGCCGCAGGCCAGTGCCTCAGGCGTGGAAATATTGCGGCCGCTGACCATCAGACGGACGGCCTCGGCCATGCCGGCCTCACCTTGACGGCGATACAGCTTGCGCACCAAACGCTGTGTGCCGCCATAACCGGGTAGCAAGTTGAGGTTAATTTCGGGCTGTCCAAACTGCGCATGCTGCGCCGCGATGACATACGAACAGGCCAACACCAACTCGTTACCGCCGCCCAGCGCGGGGCCATTCACCGCCGCGATGACGGGTTTGCCGAGTTGCTCAAGCGCCGCGAACGCGGCTTGCGCGGTGTTAGGGGGAGTGCGCGCCGATTCGATGTCGCCGGCTTCACCGACTTCTAACAGTTCTTTGACATCGGCACCTGCGACAAAAGCGCCGCGTGCACCCGTAATCACCACGGCATCAATATCGTCTTGATGCTCGAGCTGTTGAACAACGGTATGAAGCTCATCCAATGTTCGTTCGTTGAGCGCGTTCACAGGGGGGTGTGTAATCACCAACAGCGCGACCTTGTGGTGGTCATCGAGGCGGTGCGTTTCGACTCGGATATAACGCCAGGTTTGAATGATCTGTCGTGCTTCTGCGAGTCGGCCAAAGTCGCGCCACTGTGCCACGGCGCCTTGAATCTCTTCTACCGATTCTGGGTTGCGCAGCGTGGAGAGGTCTCCCAAGGGTTGATCGAGCAAGATGGCGCGCAAAGTGCGGCGCATGTACTTACCTGAGCGGGTTTCAGGGAACGCAGAGACCACCAGAAAATCTGACGGCACGGCGGTGGCGCCTTTTTCGGTGCGAACCAAATTCTGTAGACGGGTTAGATCTTCATCGGATAATTTTCTGCCGGCTGCGGCCATGAGAAACGCGATCGGTGTTTCCCCTTTTTCGTCATGGGGAGCACCCACGACAACCACATTGCCCACCGGAGAATCTTGTCTGAGGGTCTTGTCGCGCAGGATCGCGCCTTCGATTTCTTCGGTACCAATGCGGTGCCCTGAGACGTTGATCACATCATCTGAACGACCGTGTAGGGTGAAAGCGCCCTGATCGCCACGCCGAGCAAAATCGCCCTGGGTATAGGTGAGTTCGCCCTCCCAGCGCTGAAAATACGACTCACTGAATCGCGCCAGATCGCCACGCCATTCACTGCTGCCTAAGTTGTCGCCATCCCCCCAGAGGGTTCTCGCGAGATACGGGTAGGGCTGGGTAATGACCAGCTCGCCTTTCTCTCCGGCCTCTGCTTCCCGCCATTGGCTGACAACGCCTGAATCCGTGGTGGCTTCGGCAACCCGCACCTGTGCTTGGATCCACGGTAGCGGCCATGTTTTGGCATCTGCCTCAAGGGGTTTGAAGTCGCCCCAAGGGCAGGAGAACACGATGCCGCCATGTTCGGTAGCCCAGTAAGAGTTGATGTAGTGCGAGCAAATATTGTCCATCGCAAATTGTTGAACCGTGGGGGATACCGGCTCTGCACAGAAGGTCCCCACTTTGAGCGACGACATGTCGTAACGCGACATCTCTTGGGTGCTCGCGGGGTCGGTCATGACCGCCTTTAGAAACGTGGATCCCGCCTTAAAAATGGTGACGTTGTTGCGCTCGATAATGGAGGCAAAGCGACCCGCATGCGGAAACAGCGGCGAGCCCTCGGCGATCATAGTCGACATGCCAAAAGCGAGGGGCGCGGCAATGAGATAAGACTGCCCGGTAATCCAACCCGGATCGCCAATGACATAGAGGCAGTCGTCTTGATTGGCATTAAAGACGGTTCGCAGCGTATGCGTGATACCCGAGAGCCAGCCGCCATGAGTGTGGACCACGCCCTTGGGTTTGCCGGTTGAGCCCGAGGTATAAATGATGAAGAGCGGCCAATTGGCCTCGACTGGCACCGCGGCTGCGTGGGGTCCGACGGCCTGCCATAGGGCAGTATCGTCTAGTGCGTAGAGGGCAGCGCGATCGGCAACACCGGCGTCAGCCAGTAAGTCGGTTTCGACTTGCGCGACGAGGTCTGGAGACCAGAAGTCCCGGGTATGCTCGACAATATCGTTGCCGGTGTAGCGTATGACAATAACGTGGGTCACGGCGTGTCCCACATTGGCGAGTTCGCTCGCCACGGTGGTGCGTAACTCAGCGATCACTTCTGGTGCGGTGCCGCGTTCGCGTTCGAGTGCTAGACCCAGCTCGCGCATGACATCGGCCCGCTCGAGTGTGATTTCGCCGGCAATGGCCTCTGAGACCTGCGCTTCTAATCGCTCCGCAACGTCTGCAGACAGGCGCGTGCGCAAGGTGGCAGATAACGCCTCGAGTGCGGCGGGGCGTGGAATGTAATTGTCGAGCGCGGGGTCGGTGTAGGTGCTCTTATAGGGCACGACCTCAGCATTTCGGTAGCCGCCATCGGCGGTGATCACCACTTTTGCCCCCGCGTCGTGAATACGGTCAGACAGGGTTTTGGCGGAGAAGCCACCAAAGACCGGCGTATAGATCACCCCGAGTCGTTGGCAGGCCAGAATATAAAAGATTTGCTCCAATACATTGGGCAGGTTGAGCGCCACGCGATCGCCACAGCTGAGGTCCGCTTGCTTGAGCACTCGGGTGCGCAACGCAACCTCGACCAATAACTCCCGGTAGGTCACACGTTGCTCATGAACCGGTCCGCCTCGACCGTCGTTTTTAGAGGGATCCCAGCGATCGCCCTCAAAAATGATTGCAATCTGATCGCCGCGCCCGCTGAGCACGTGCCGATCGATTAAGTTGAAGCAGGCATTGGTCTGTCCGTCTACAAACCAGCGATAGTAGGGGGCCAAGCTATCGTCGAGGGGGTGAGACCAGGGCTGCCAGCTGGCATCGGCATGCGCGCTGCTGGCGTCGCGATCGTGCCAACCCGCCCACTCGCCTGTGTCGGTTTGGCTGATCCAAGATTGGGTGTTGCCGTCGAACCAGTGTAATTCTCGCCCTGCGATACCGGCGTGATAGCCCGCAGGATCACTCACTGCGTGCGCTCTGGTGTTATCTTCATCCTGCTGGGTTGGCAAAATCCCCCAGCTCTGGTTCTGGTTACTCACGATGCCTCCTCATCTCTCATAAGATGGCTCGCTGTTCGCACCCACTGATTCTGGTCGCTCACAGCAGCCCACGCCCCTTAACTTTGGCGTTCAACATGCCCTACGCGACAGAGTCATCCCCAGAATGCTCGTCTTGATGGAATCTAGACGACCCTTAGACACTGACAGGGGGATTTACGCCAACTATTACCGTGCGGATCACTTGGGTTGTGAAGCCCATCGCGCTAGCGGTAGCGGGTTTCTCCCATTTGGCAGCGTGGCTGGCGAGCAGTCCTTGAAGGGTCTTGCGGTCAACTGGCTGTCACTGTGAATAGCACAGCGTTATGCTAGGCAATGACAAGCACCGACAAGCAATCAAGCGCGATGTTGTAGGCCCTTATGGCCGTTTGCAGCGTGCTGCACAGCAACTCGATTTGCCACTGACGGTGTGACCAGGCTTTTAGGAAACCTCAATGACCCAAAGACCCAACCCGCTCAACGCGTATCTCGGCCACTTAGGTGTCGCGACGATCGAATGGATTGGGGTCCGTCCGCGACGACGCGAGCCGCTGGTGGCAGTCACCGACGCGGAGGCAGTCGCTGATTTGGGGTTGCGTGGAGACCACCGCATGACCAAGACACCGGGTTCGGGGCGGCAGGTCACGTTTATTTCCCGAGAATTTGTTACGCAAATTGAACAGCACCTAAGCAAAAGTGACCTCGACCCTGCGGTGCTGCGACGCAATATCGTGGTGTCGGGCATTAACCTCAATGCCCTGCGGCGACAGCGGTTTTGGTTCGGTGAGGCGCTCTTTGAGGCCACGCAGCTCTGTCATCCCTGTGCGCGCATGGAGGCTGAGCTGGGGCCAGGTGGCGTCGTCGCGATGATGGGTTACGGCGGGCTCTGCGCCAAAGTACTGCAAACGGGACAGATCGCCATTGGTGATAGTCTGCGGTTGGCCGCGCCATGACGGCTCTGCTGAGTGCCATAGCGGTCCCGCTCGACCAAGCGATCTGGGTTCTATTGTCGGTGTGCTTGGCCGCTTTGATGCGTGCGTTTACCGGGTTTGGATTCGCGATGTTGGCGGTGCCTGCCTTTTCGCTCTTTTTATTGCCCGGCGATGCCGTCGTGCTGAGCGCCGCACTGGCGCTCATCCTTGGATTGATCGGCTACCGGTCGTGGTGGCGACAATTTCCGGTGGCGCCCGCCGTGCCGATGATCAGTGGGTCGGTGGTGGGCACCGCCATCGGTGTCTGGTTTCTGGCGTCATTATCGGTGGCGCAATTTCAGCTGTGGATCGGTCTTTCGGTGGTCGTGGCGTCGGTGGCGCTCTCTCGTGCTGAGGCGCGCGAGCGCGTTGCCTCACCGTCGGTTTCGGTCGGCACGGGCGTGCTGTCTGGCCTGATGAACGGTGCCTTTGCGATACCGGGACCGCCAGTGGTGATGTATGTCATGGCGACCATGGCAAATCCGGCGCATTCACGTGCTTTTTTGATGATGTTTTTTGTCTGCTCCAACATCGTATCCCTCATCATGTTCGCGTGGGCAGATCTGGTCACACCGCAACCCTTCCAACTGCTGTGGATCGCCTTACCGGCTATGTGGCTGGGCAATCTGCTGGGTAATTGGGCGTTTGAGCGATTTGCGGGGGAGGCCTACCGCCCCGTAGTGGTCGGGCTGTGCATTGTGATCGGCATGGCGATCTCATTGAAGGCGCTGTTTGGGAGCTAGTTCCGTTTGAGCTAATCTTGTTGGAGTTAGCCTCGTATGAGTCCGCAGTGCGTTATTGCTTCGTGTTGTCTCGCACAATTTTGGCCTTTTGCCGCTCCCAATCGCGATTCTTTTCGGTCTCGCGTTTGTCGTGCAACTTTTTCCCCTGTGCCAATTCGATCCGCGCTTTCACCAGATGCCCTTTCCAGTAGAGAGCAGTGCACACGCAGGTTTGGCCTTTTTGTGTCACGCCGGCATTGATTTGCGCCAGCTCTTTTTTGTGGAGCAGTAGTTTTCGAGTCCGCGTGGGGTCCGTGACAAAGTGTGTCGAGGCAGTGCTGAGCGGGTTAATGTTGGCACCCAGCAGAAAAGCCTGACCGTCTTTCATCAGGACATAGGAATCCGTGAGCTGGACTTTGCCTGCTCTCAATGCCTTCACTTCCCATCCGGTCAACGAGACGCCTGCCTCAAAAGAGTCGAGCAACTGATACTCGTAGCGTGCTCTTTTGTTCTGCGCGATGGTATTGTCTGACGGCTTTTTACGTTTGGAATTTGCCATGCCCCCATTATACGGCCGAGCGCGCCTTGCTGTGCCGGTATTCTTACGACCTTGGTGGTGGTCAGGGTCGGTTGACTCGTGGTGGCTCAGTGCTCGATCGTAACGTGCCCCAACCCTGGGCAGCCCGTACCACACTGGTTTTGACGCTGACCCTTGTTGCGATCGCGCTGGGCAATCTTCAGCGGATGCCTTTTTTACTCGGCGAGCACGGGGGTGCGGTTTTCTTCTTACTGTACTTATTGGCGCTGTGCCTGCTGAGCGTGCCACTGTTAATTGCTGAGGTCGTGGTGGGCAGTTACGGACGAGCGTCTCCTCATCGTGCGATGGAATGGGCTGCCAGTGCCGCGAATGCGAATCCGCGCTGGCGGTTTTTGGGGTTGGCCCAGGGGTTGTTAGGGCTGCTGGTCGCAGCCATTGCCGCGCTCTTTGCCGTGTGGTGTTTCGATCGTGCCCTGGTGATTCACTCAGGCGCGATGGCGTCAGGGAGTCCGGCCGAGGTGGCGGGCAATTTTGTGAGCGCGATGAATGACCGTGCCGGGCAGTTCATCAAAGCACTGATGGGTTTAGCCGCCGCGGGTGCCTTGTCCGCAATGGGTATTCGGTTGGGCATGGGTGTCCTCGCTTGGATCGTGTTGCCCGGGGTTGCGATTACCCTGCTTGGGGTGCTGGAGTTCGTGGTCTTACGGATCGATTTGCAACCGGTCACCGCCTTTTTGTTCTCCTACGATGGCAGTCAGTGGAGCGTTGAGGCAGCGAAACAGGCATTGATATCGGCAGGGGTGACATTGGGCGCGGGGCTCGGTATTGCCATGGCGCTGGGTGCGCAAGCGCCTCAAGGCCTGCCTTGGGCACGTTCGGTGATCGCCGTGGCGATTCTCGATACCGCGTTTTTATTCGTTACCGCCATTATCACTTCTGCGTTGTTGTTTGAGGTCAACGTAGCCCCTAGCGAGGGATTAGCCGCAGTGTTTGTCGCGCTACCCTATGCCTTTGTGAACGTGCCGATGGGAGAAATTTATGGAACTCTGTTTTTCTCTGCAATGGCGGCGATTTCCTGGAGTGCAGCCGTCATTTTGATGGAGCCCACCGTGCTGCTATTCGAGCGGGCGGTGGGCCGGCTGGGTGCTGCGATTCTGGCTGCGACACTGGCAGTATTACTCGCCTCCATGCTGTTGTTCTCTTCCGACGCCACGCTGGTGCAGGTCAGTGTGATGCTCGGAGAGTGGTTGTTGCCACTCAGTTTATTGGCGATGGCGTTGTTTGTTGGGTGGCAACTGCCGCGTCCGATTCTGCGCGGAGAGCTGTATCGTGAACCGCGATGGCTGTTTCGTTTATGGTGGTGGGTTATGCGGTGGATGGTCCCTCCGGTCTGCGTGGCGTGGCTCGTCAGCGGTGTGATCTGATCGACAACGTCTACAGGGGGACTTCGGTACACTACAACGATGACTGTGATTGAAAGAAGTGCGTTGCTGGCGCATCCCGTCGAACAGGTCTTTGACCTGGTAGCCGATATTGAGCGATACCCGGAATTTCTCAAAGGCTGTGTTGGCGCCGATATTCTGAAACGAGACGACGATCAGGTGACGGCAACCCTGCGCTTATCTCGGGCAGGCATCAGTCATGGGTTTACCACGCACAACACGATGCAGCGGCCGCACCGTATTGATTTGGCGTTAGTGGACGGACCCTTTAGCCACTTTGCTGGTCATTGGTCTTTCTTGGCACTGGGAGACGACGCCTGCAAAACCACTTTACAATTGCACTTTGAACTCGCCAGCGGCATCGCCAGCGTCGCTGCCGGCAAATTATTCGACAAGGTGGCCTTAGATCTTGTGGATGCGATCGTGACCCGAGCGGGCCAGCAGTTGGAGCAGCACTCATGAGTAGTTCGATCCCGGTTGAAGTGGTCTTTGCGTTGCCTGACAAACAGCGCATTGTGAAGCTCCAAGTGCCGGTGGGCACAACCGCCTTCGATGCCGTCACGCTGAGTGAAATTGATCAGCTTTTTGAAGAGTTAACGATCAGCACAGAGTTAAAGCTGGGTGTTTGGGGTAAGGCGGTCACGGCGGATCGGGCGCTTGAAGCCGGTGAGCGAGTCGAGATTTACCGTCCCCTGCTAGCGGACCCCAAAGAAGTGCGCAAAGCCAGAGCCGCGCGGGCAAAAGCCGCTCGCGATGAGGGTGTGGAGTAGGGTCTGAGTCAGGTCTGCAGGGCGAGGTTCGACGCCCAAACCTTAACGGTTATAGCGCTGTTTCAGCGATGTCGGGTAAGTCCGTCTCGCCGGTAGCAGTTTCGCTACCATCGACTTCTGGCATATCTGTCGAGTCGGCATCCATCGTCTCGGTGACGTCCACTTGCTCGCTGTCAGAGGCGTCACTGATTGCCCAATCTGGTGCGTCAGGGCCCTCTGCACGGGCCAGTTCATCGCCGTCGAACCAGAGCGTGAGGCGCGTCTCCGCTAGGGTCTCGGTACCGTTGCGTAACAGGTATCGATAATCCCATCGATCAGCGTGAAAAGAGTCCTCAATGAGCGGGGTTCCCATGATGTAGCGGACCTGTCGCTTGTTGAGTCCTGGCCGTAATTTTTCGACCATCTCCTCGTTCACGACGTTGCCCTGTTCGACGTTGATGCGATAGACCCCGGGAAAGCCGAAGTTACTGCCGCACCCTGCTACTGCACACAACAGGCAGCCCGTCATTGCCCACTTTAAATAGCTCATCGTTCTTGCCACTTTGTCTTCCAAGCTCACACCAGTGCTGGCATGATACCGTTAAACACCACTTGCAGAGAACTATTCACCCATGTCCACAGAGAATCGCGATTTAAAGAAGGCTGGCCTCAAGGTGACTGTGCCGCGACTTAAAATACTCTCGATGCTGGGGGACGCGGCTGGCCAGGGAGATCACTTCTCCGCTGAGGACCTCTACCAGCGCCTACGCGATACCGGAGAAGACATCGGTCTAGCGACGGTTTATCGCGTTTTGACGCAATTTGAGACAGCGGGCTTGGTGATTCGGCACAACTTTGAGACGGGTTATTCGGTCTTCGAAATGGCGTCAGACCATCACCACGATCATATGGTCGATGTGGAGACCAATGAGGTCATCGAATTTATCGACGACGAAATAGAAAAGCGTCAACACGACATCGCTGAAGCGCATGGCTACGAGATTATTGACCACTCCTTAGTGCTGTACGTGCGCAAGCGCCCTAGCGCCTAAATACCCTCAAGCATCTCCCGAGCATGGGCTAGCGTGCTGTCCGTGAGTTTGGCCCCACCCAGCATGCGCCCGATTTCCTGAACTCGGTCATCAGCGTTGATATAAGACAAGGCAGACCTGACTTCGTCCTCTCCGTCTTTGGTGATTAACAGGTGCTGTTTGCCTTTGGCCGCGACCTGGGCTTGGTGTGTCACCACCAATACCTGGCTGCGCGCCCCCAGGGTGGCGAGCAGATCGCCCACTATCTCGGCGACCCCGCCACCAATACCCACATCCACTTCATCAAAAATCATGGTGGGTGAAATGGTGGTGTCGGTGGCGACCACTTGCAGCGCAAGGCTAATGCGCGACAGTTCACCACCAGAGGCCACTTTATTCAGCGGACCGGGTGAGGCGCCGGGGTTGGTTGCGATCAAAAATTCAATGTCTTCAGCGCCCCGAGGATCCGGTTCGTCTGACTTGAAGGGGATCAGCGCCACATCAAACTGACACTTCGACATTGCTAATTGGCCCAAGGTGTCCATGACCCGCTGTCCCAGCTTCACCGCGGCCTTGCGTCGTAAACCCGATAGCTTTGTCGCATGACTGCGCCAGTCGAGTGCGGTGTCCTCCAGCGCACTTTTGATCTGCGCCAGCTGCTCGGTGCCGCCACTCATCGTCTCGAGCTCAGACTGCAAGGAGTCGTGGAGCGTCGCCAGCGCGTCCGGCTGCACGCGATGTTTGCGCGCCAAATCATACAGTGCGCTGAGGCGTTGCTCGGTGGCGTCAAGGCCCTCAGGGTCTAACTCGACGGTCGCCGCGAAGCGCGCGGTTTCGGCGTGTGCTTCGTCCAGCTGAATCAGCGCAGATTGCAGCAATTCTCGTAAATTATCGGTCGCGTTGGAGGCCATACGGTCATCGTTGGCGCGCTGCACCAACTGGGCCAGTTGATCGCGTTGCGCCTCGCAACCCGTCGCAATATGGTCTGCGTTCTCAATGATAAAAGCCGCGTTGGTGAGCTGCTTGTGCTGCACTTCTAATGCGGTGATTTCATCGGGCAACGGGTTCAAGCTGGCTAACTCGGCCACCTGATACGTCAGTAATTCCTTACGCGCGTCAAATTCTTCGGTTCTATCGGCGAGACGCGTGTATTCCTCGCGGAGCACGCGCCAGCGCTGAGCGGTTTCGTTAACCGAAGCCATGAGTTTTTCAGCGCCCGCATAGGCATCGAGCAGCGTCCGTTGAACCGCGCGACGCAGCAGTGATTGATGAGCGTGCTGGGAGTGAATATCGACCAACAGCTGCCCTAACTGGGCGCAGTCAGCGAGGGTCGCCGGGGTGCCATTAACATAGGCCCGTGATCGACCCTCGGCCGAAATAGTGCGGCGCAAGATGCAGTCATCAGACGAGGCGAGATCGCGTTCTGCCAGCCACGCCAGCGCGCGTGCATTCTGTGACAGATCAAAACTGGCCGAAATATCGGTTCGGCTGGCGCCCGGACGAACGGCGCGTGAGTCTGCCCGATCGCCAACACAGAGCCCGAGGGCGTCGAGCATGATCGATTTCCCCGCCCCCGTCTCACCGGTGATGCAGGTCATACCGTTCGCCAAGTCGACCTCGAGTGCATCGACCACGGCATAATCCCGAATAGAAAGGTTCGTTAACATGATGCGCGTTCGTCCAGATCGAACACGAGTTATAGCGCAGAGTCCCCGCAGAGTGAAGACTTTGGCGGTCTTTAGCGTGTAATGATCGCGGGCTACCTCAACAAATGCTGGTGATCGCCCGAGACAAGACTTTTTCGTGGCGCGGGGCTGTGCTAAAACGGTAAGCCTCAGTCAGTCGGAGTCACCCATCTTGGAAGCCTTATCCTCTCGCGCTTCGTCCTTACTCAAAACATTGGTCGAGATACATATCCGAGAGGGCCAGCCCGTTGCGTCTAAGAGTTTGCAGGGCGAAAGCGGGCTGTCAGTCAGCTCAGCCACCGTGCGTAACATCATGTCTGAGCTCGAAGAGAGAGGCTATTTGGCGTCCCCTCATACGTCTTCTGGGCGGGTTCCAACGGCCCAAGGATACCGTTTTTTCGTCGATACGCTGTTGCAGATTGGCCCGGTGGAGCAGGGCGCCGTTACGGCATTAAATGCCGGGTTAGATCCCAACCGGAGTTCGAGTGAACTGGTGCAAACGGCGTCGAATTTGCTGGCACGGATTACCTACCAGACCGGTATTGTCACCGTCCCCAATCCAGCGGGACACCAGTTGCGGCAAATCGAATTCCTGCCCCTCTCTGGAAATCGCGTGTTAGCGATCTTAGTGATCAACGAGCGCGATGTGCAAAATCGCATCATTGAGCTGCAGCAGCCGATGTCGGAAGAGCAACTCCGCGCGGCGGCTGACTTCATCAATCAGCGTTATGCGGGCAACGATCTCTCTCGCGTCAAAACCGAAATTGTCCGCGAAATGGCCGAGGCACGGTCTAGCATCGATGCGTATTTGTCGGCGGCACTCGAATTGGCCAATGCCGCGATCGAGACCCCGGAGCAGTCCGAGAATGTTGTGGTGGCGGGTGAGGCCAGTCTGCTGAATCAAGCATCACCCGGCGATATGCAAAAACTGCGCGAGCTATTTGATGCGTTTGAGCGCAAGCGCGATCTGCTCGAATTGCTAGAACGCTGTTCCCGCGCCGACGGCATTCAGATCTTTATCGGTGAAGAGGCCGGCTTTGACGTGTTTGGTGATTTCAGCGTGATCACGGCGCCGTATGCGCAGGGAACACAGTCGCTCGGTGTGCTCGGCGTGATTGGACCCACGCGCATGGCGTACGAACGCGTCATCCCGATCGTAGACGTCACCGCCCGCATGCTGAGTGCCGCCTTGTCTCGCTGAGTCCTCGATAACCCCCGTCTTCACGCCGTAGCCCTTGAAAACCTTCGATTGGTCCCCACATGGTGTGGAGGGGCGTTAGCCCTCTATTTATTCAGTGTGTTTCAGCGGAGCAATCCCATGGCAGAAGACAACCCCAAACAGTCCACCGAAGCTGAAGAGGGCGATACTCCAGAGGCGGTAACGGAGTCGATGGCAGCAGCAGACGGCGAAGGCGAAGAGCCTATTGAGGCGTCAGTCGATGAGGCTGACGCGGCACCTCAGGACCTCGAAGCCGAATTGGCGGCTGCGCAAGATGCGGCGCTCAGAGCGCAGGCAGACGCCATGAATGTTCAGCGTCGCTCTGAGCAAGAAATCGATAAGGCGCGGAAATTCGCATTGGAGCGGTTTTGTGGCGATTTGCTGGGGGTGGTGGATAACCTCGAGCGGGCGATGGAGTCCTCGAGTGACGCAGGCGGCGACGCGGTGCTGATCGAGGGCATTGAGCTGACCCACAAAGGGTTTATGGATGTATTGACCAAATATGGCGTCGTGCCGGTGGATCCCATGGGCGAGCCCTACGACCCCGAGACGGCTCAGGCCATGAGCATGGTGGAGCAACCGGATGCGGAACCCAATACGGTCGTGGCGGTGATGCAAAAAGGGTACACGCTCAATGGTCGACTATTGCGACCGGCCATGGTGATGGTCTCGAAGGCGGCGAGCGGCGAGTAATCAGAAGCAGATTGTGGTGGCGGGATCTTGAAAAGAGGAAATTTGCCACCACATCTTTAAACAAGGAAGCAGACCGCTACTACACAGCTGGTCACAGGAGAGAAAAAAATGGGAAAGATTATTGGCATCGACTTAGGCACCACCAACAGCTGCGTGTCGGTATTGGAGGGTGGCAAACCCCGCGTGATTGAGAACGCTGAGGGCGGACGCACAACACCTTCTGTTGTGGCGTACACCGACGACAATGAGATTTTGGTGGGACAGTCCGCAAAGCGACAAGCGGTCACGAATCCTCAGAACACCTTATTTGCGGTCAAGCGTTTGATTGGTCGTCGATTCGATGATGACGTGGTGCAAAAAGACATCAAGATGGCACCTTATAAAATCGTCAAAGCCGAAAGCGGCGACGCTTGGGTTCAGGTGAACGACGATAAAATGGCGCCCCCGCAGGTGTCAGCCGAAGTACTCCGCAAGATGAAGAAAACGGCGGAAGAGTACTTGGGCGAGACCGTGAGCGAGGCGGTGATTACCGTACCCGCTTACTTTAACGACTCTCAGCGACAAGCCACGAAGGATGCTGGCCGCATCGCGGGATTAGAAGTGAAGCGTATTATCAATGAGCCAACGGCGGCGGCCTTGGCTTATGGCATGGATAAGGCAGAAGGGGATCGCACGGTAGCGGTCTATGACCTGGGTGGCGGTACCTTTGATATCTCAATCATCGAAATTGCTGAAGTCGATGGCGAGCATCAATTTGAGGTGCTGGCGACCAACGGCGATACCTTCCTCGGCGGGGAAGACTTTGATCTGCGATTGATTGAGTTCCTCGTTGACGAGTTCAAAAAGGAAAACAATGTCGATTTACACGGCGATCCACTGGCGCTGCAGCGGCTAAAAGAAGCGGCAGAGAAAGCCAAGATCGAGCTGTCTAGCTCGCAGCAGACAGAGGTCAACCTCCCGTATATTACGGCTGATGCGACCGGACCGAAGCACTTGGTGGTCAAGCTGAGTCGCTCCAAGTTGGAGTCCTTAGTAGAAGACCTGGTCAAGCGATCACTGGCACCGGTAAAAACCGCTCTCCAGGACGCTGGACTCTCGCCCAGTGAGGTGCAAGACGTCATTTTGGTCGGTGGACAAACGCGCATGCCCATGGTGCAAGAAGCGGTTACCGAGTTTTTTGGTAAAGAAACACGAAAGGATGTGAACCCCGACGAAGCGGTCGCGATGGGCGCCTCTATTCAGGGCGCGGTTCTGGCAGGGGATGTCAAAGACGTCTTATTGCTCGATGTGACACCGCTGACGTTGGGCATCGAAACGATGGGCAGCGTAGCAACTCCGTTGATTGAGAAGAACACCACGATTCCCACTAAGAAGTCGCAGGTGTTTTCAACCGCTGAAGATAATCAAACCGCGGTGACCATCCACGTGGTGCAGGGTGAGCGTAAGCAGGCGGCGCAGAATAAGTCGTTGGGCCGTTTTGACTTGGCCGATATTCCGCCCTCGCCGCGAGGCATGCCGCAGATCGAGGTGACCTTTGATCTGGACGCCAACGGCATATTGAATGTCTCGGCAAAAGACAAGGCGACCGGCAAGGAACAGTCTATTCGAATCACCGCATCGGGCGGTTTGTCGGATGCTGAGATCGAGCAGATGGTGCAGGATGCCGAGGTCAACGCCGAAGCGGACAAGCAGTTCGAAGAAGTCGTCGCCGCCCGAAACACAGCAGATGGTATGGTGCACGCGGCGCGCAAGACGCTTGAAGAAGCGGGTGAGCATGCGACCGATGAGGAGCGAGCAGCGATAGAAAGTGCGATCGCTGCGGCAGAAGAAGCGGTGAAAGGTGACGACGCCAGTGCCATGGAAGCGGCAACCACCGCATTAACGGAAGCCACAGGTGGTGTTGCTCAGAAGATGTACGCGGCCCAGCAAGCGGATGAAGCTGCTGCGGGTGACGACTCTTCTGATGATATGGCTGAAGACGGTGACGTGGTCGACGCTGAGTTTGAAGAAGTGAAGGAAGATAAGCGGGCATAATGTCGGTCCGTTAAACAGGGCAGGGAAGCCCTGATCAGCCCTTTTGCGAGGGCGGCCATCGAGACGCGGGTCATGGTGATTACCATGTAGCCCGCGTCCGTTTTTTTGAGGAGGGAGCGCTGCATCCGCAGTAGCGCGAACAGGAACTATGTCGAAACGCGATTATTACGAAGTGCTAGGGGTCGATCGCTCGACCGATGAGCAAGATGTTAAAAAGGCCTATCGTCGGATCGCAATGAAGTACCACCCGGATCGCAATCCGGACGACGCCGATGCCGACGCGAAGTTCAAAGAAGCCACCGAAGCGTACGAAGTGCTTTCAGACGGCGAGAAACGCGGCGCTTACGACCAATTTGGCCATGCGGGAGTCGATCCCTCCATGGGCGGCGGCGGATTTCAGGGCGGTAGTTTCTCGGACATTTTCGGTGACGTGTTCGGCGATATTTTTGGCGGCAGTGGCGGCGGTCGTCGTCAGGGTCCCCAGCGGGGCTCAGATCTGCGCTATACCCTTGAAGTGGCCTTAGAAGAGGCGGTACGGGGCTCCACGGCAGAAATTAAAGTCCCGTCGTTACAGCACTGTGACCCCTGTGATGGCAGCGGCGCTAAGCCAGGCAGTCGGCCTGTGACCTGCGGCGGTTGTGGTGGCAGTGGTCAGGTGAGGATGCAGCAAGGCTTTTTTCAGGTTCAGCAAACCTGTCCAAAGTGCCGAGGACGAGGACAGGCGATTTCTGATCCGTGTGGCGAATGCCGAGGTCAGGGGCTGGTGGAAAAAACTAAGACGCTGTCCGTCAAGGTCCCGCCCGGTGTGGATACCGGGGATCGCATTCGACTCAGTGGTGAGGGCGAGGCGGGTCCTGCTGGCGGTCCGCCCGGGGATTTGTTTGTGCAGATCGCGGTGCGCCAGCACGCCTTGTTCGAGCGAGACGGTCGGCATTTGTATTGTGAAGTACCGATCAGTTTTGCCGATGCGGCGCTCGGGGGAGAACTTGAGGTGCCCACGCTAGACGGTCGCGTCAAACTCAAAATTCCAAGTGGGACGCAAACGGGAAAACTCTTTCGTCTCCGCGGAAAAGGCGTCAAGCCGGTTCGCGGCGGCCCGGTGGGTGATTTAATGTGCCGAGCGGTTCTCGAGACACCGGTGAATTTGTCGCCGGAGCAGCGCACACTGCTCGAAGAGTTTCGAGGCGCCCTCGTTGAAGGAGGGGAGACGCAATCACCCCGCCAAAGCAGCTGGTTTGCGGGGGTGAAGCAATTTTTTGATGGTATGACGGGATGAGTATTCGTATCGGTATTACCGGCGCGGCAGGCCGCATGGGCCGCATGCTGGCCGAGGTGGTGTCTGAGGCGGAGCGGCCCTGTTCGTTGGTCGTCGCGATCGAGCGCGCGGAGTCCTCGCTATTGGGAGCCGATATGGGGGAGTTATTGGGCGACGGCGCGAGTGGCGTCACCATCACCTCAGACTTGGCGGCAGTGCTAAGCGATAT
>ERZ767114.584-NODE-584-length-19294-cov-5.718010_pt1 | contig 19294 bp, 18 predicted proteins | sample MGYA00374952_ERZ767114 | MGnify/ENA primary metagenome ERZ767114 (study PRJEB28939, sample SAMN06267156) | marine metagenome | isolation source: Columbia River Estuary | place: USA:Columbia River Estuary, USA | collected 2012-05-05 ...
GCTCTTTTTTTACGGCACTCAATTAAGATTTTTCTTGAGCCTGAGAATTCTAAGATTGCGTTTAAGACTTTTAAATATTCAATTAATTATTTGATGGTTTTATTTGTGGGACTATTGATAGATCATTACCTTCTGATGAATTTTGGAGTTGTTGCCTAGACATGAAATCTTTGCTTCAGGTTTTTAGAGCAGTGGCCTCTGCAATGATTGGAGTTGGAAAAAAAAAGAATCTTGCCCAAGACTTTGATGCTACAGAAAAAACAGGCCCATGGCCATACATCATTGTAGGTCTTATGATGACGGTGCTTTTTATCGGCTCATTAATTTTTGCTGTAAGCCTAGTTCTGTCCTAAAGCCTCTATGATCTTATCAAGAGCCTCAGCCATAGGCGCAGGCTCGTGAGGGTTTGTCAAAAGAGCAACTAGTTCCAGTTCTGGATTAAAGAGCAAATAGCTGCTAGTGTGATCAACATCATAATGTGCAACTTTTATAGAGCTGGGTTTTTCATCGGATGCCTTTTTGTGTGAATCATGCGAATCATCAGCGTGATCTTCAGAGTGATCATCGTGAGAATGATTATGATTGCTATGATCCTCTTGAGCTGTTTTTTGAGACTGAACCACTTCGTGATAAACGCCAAGAGCTTTGCTAATAGAAATTAGCTCATCTTGTTTTGCTGTTAAGCCCTTGAACGATGAATTAAAAGCTTTAGCAAAGTTATCCAGGTTTCCTAGATCTCTATCCGGATCAACAGAGACAAATACAACTTGAAGTTGATCACTATTTTCCATTAACTGTGATGCTTGGTTTATTTTAGAGAGGTCAATTGGACAAACATCTGGACACGAAGTGTAGCCAAAATACAGAAGCGCCCATTTATCATCTGCCACATCTGATAAATGAGTGTTTTTTGATGCATCATCGATAAAGTTGAGTTTGTCTGAAACTGATTTTGCTTCAGGATATAAGGACGCAGCAGGAGCAACAGACTTTTTGAGTTCCTCCATATTGGGCTTGCCACCAAAGAAGAAGAAAACTGCAGCACTAATAATGGCTGCAAGAATAAGGAAATAAATTTGAGTACTTTTTGTCATAATAAGACCTACAAATGTGGCAATTAGTTTTGAAGAGCGTTTTCTTTTGTGAACATTTTGTGAGCAAGGTTCACAAGACTCAAGAGCAGCGCAAGACCGATTACATTGTGCATTGTGGCAGCAAACATAGGCAGAGACATTACTACATTAATAATCCCCAGCGCAACTTGAATTGTTAGAAGGGCAAGAACTATAAGTAAACTGTTTCTGAGTGCTTTGTAGTTTCTAAGAGCAAATGAAAAAGTAATTATTGCTGCAGTTACAACAAGGGCGCCAACACGATGAACCATTTGGATTGCTGTTCGTGTTTCATTTTCTAGGACACCAAACTCATAATCAACTCCAAGTGGCCCCCAATAATAGGCATTATTAAAGTCCATGTCATCAGGCCACATCTCTCCTAGACAGCTAGGAAAATAGTCCCCACAGGCAAGTGCAGCATAGTTAGTGCTGGTCCACCCTCCAAGAAAAATTTGAAAAACTAGAAGTACAGTAACAATGGCAAGCATTATCTTATGCTTGTTGAGAATTGGCTGATCAAGAGTAAGAGGCTTACGTTCGTTGAGAAGCAGCCAAAAGAGAAGAGTTGTTGTTGAAAAGCCACCCAATAAATGCATCGTAACTATCCCTGGATGTACTAATTCCGTTACTGTCCACATCCCTAGGGCGCCTTGAAAACCAACCAATAGTAGAAGTGCAGTTGGCAACTTTACAGAACGGAGCGTGTCCGGCCTCCTAAAAATTGCCAATAAAAAGATAATAACAATTGATAGGCCAAGTATTGAAGCGGCGTAGCGATGGACCATTTCTTTCCAGGCTTTTGCTATATCAAGGGGCCTGTCATATTCTGCAGAGATGACATCTGGAACCAACAGCTGACCATAGCAGCCTGGCCAGTCGGGACATCCTAGTCCCGCATCAGCAAGGCGAGTATATGCTCCTAAGATGACAACTATGAGAGCTAAAATAAATGAGAGGTTAAGTGCTTTAGAGTACATAAAATCCAGTAAATGAGGCAACCATTTTAGTTAACAAAGTAGTTGCTTGATTAAAAAATTCAAAAAACTTTAAATAAATGTGCATCTTTTATTTAGGGGTTTATTCTTTTTTTTCAACAATAGGAGTGTAATTTTTTAGCATTCAGTTTGTTGGTGAAAAAAGTTCAATCAATATTGAGAATAAAGGTGAATTATTACTTGGTAAAAAAGAGATAAACAGGTATCATTTGGTTGCATTTTTTAATTGAAACTTGAAATTGCACATTCAAGTACTATTTATATAGCTATAAAAGGTTTAATTCGGAGAATCTATGAAACTATTTTTGACTATTACTAGCGCTATTGCAGCATTATTAGGCCCTAGATCTGCTTTTGCAGAGTACACACTTAATATGACAAAAGGCATCACTGACCTTAGCCAGGACATTTACTGGCTTCATATGATGGCATTTTGGGTTTGTGTTGGTATCGGCGTTGTAGTATTTGGTGCTATGTTCTATTCAATCATTGCCCACAGAAAGTCAAAGGGAGCTAAGGCTGCACATTTTCATGAGAGTACGACAGTTGAATTTATATGGACAGGAATTCCAATCTTAATCTTAATTGCAATGGCAATTCCGGCCTCCAAAACATTGATTGATATTGAGGTCCTTGAAAAGGCAGACATGACTATCAAGGTTACCGGCATTCAATGGAAGTGGCAGTATGACTATCCTGAAGAAGGAATCAGCTTTGTTTCAAATTTGGCACAATCTTCGAGAGACGTTATTAAGGCATCACCTGAGGAGCGTGAAGCTGTTCACAAGGAAAGTGACTACCTTCGCTCAGTTGACAATCATCTTGTTCTTCCAGTTGATACAACGGTTAGATTTTTAATTACTTCTAATGACGTTATTCATAACTGGTGGGTTCCCGCTTTTGGCGTCAAGCAGGATGCTAATCCTGGATTTATCAATGATGCATGGGCTAAGCCAAATGAAATTGGAACTTATAGAGGACAATGTGCTGAGCTTTGTGGAAAAGATCATGGGTTTATGCCAATTGTGGTAGACGTTGTTTCTAAAGCCGACTATGCGGCTTGGGTTGAGAGCAAACAGGCTGAAAAAGTTGCTGAATTAGCTAGCGCTACACAAGAATGGACAGAGGCTGATTTGGTTGCAAGGGGTGAGGAAGTTTACAACGCAAACTGCTCTGGTTGTCATCAAAAAGACGGCTCAGGTATTCCAGGAGTCTTCCCAGCAATGATAGGGTCAGAAGTAACAAATGGCCCCGCAGATTATCAAATAGGCATGGTTTTAAATGGCTTAAGGGGAATGCCTGCATTTAAGATGCTTAGCGATACAGATATTGCATCGGTAATTACCTACGAAAGAAGATCTTTTGGTAACAATGGATCAGTTGTTCAACCATCAGATGTTACATCTGCACGTTAATTTAAGGAGAAACACATGAGCTCAACTACAGCGGCAGCAGCACACGACGATCACCATCATGGCCCTGAAAAAGGACTCCTAAGATGGGTTAAAACAACTAATCACAAGGATATTGGAACGCTTTATCTGTGGTTTTCTTTTGCAATGCTCTTGGTGGGCGGTGCCTTCGCTATGGGCATTCGTTCAGAATTATTACAGCCTGGTTTACAATTGTTTGAACCACAATTCTATAACCAGCTGACAACAATGCATGGGCTGATCATGGTATTTGGTGCCATTATGCCTGCCTTTGTAGGCCTTGCAAACTGGCTGATTCCTATGATGGTAGGAGCTCCCGATATGGCTCTTCCAAGAATGAATAATTGGAGTTTTTGGATACTGCCTTTTGCTGGCACGATTCTACTGAGCACATTTTTTATGGAAGGTGGTGCACCTGCTTTTGGATGGACTTTTTATGCTCCACTCTCAACAACATTTGCACCAGATTCAACTGACTTCTTTATCTTTGCAATTCACTTGCTTGGTTTCTCATCAATCATGGGCGCCATTAATATTATTGCAACCGTTCTTAATATGAAGGCACCTGAAATGAGACTAATGGATATGCCTCTTTTTGTTTGGACTTGGTTAATCACATCATTCCTGCTAATCGGCGCAATGCCAGTTTTGGCTGGAGCTGTAACTATGATGCTTACAGATCGTAATTTTGGAACCGCTTTCTTTGATGCAACTGGCGGTGGAGACCCGGTCATGTTTCAGCATATTTTCTGGTTCTTTGGGCATCCAGAGGTGTACATTATGATTTTGCCAGCCTTTGGCATTATCTCCCATATTATTCCTACTTTTGCAAGGAAGCCACTCTTTGGTTATTCATCGATGGTTTATGCAACTGCATCAATTGCATTCTTGTCTTATATTGTATGGGCTCATCATATGTTCCTAACGGGAATGCCTGTGGCAGGAGAACTCTACTTTATGTACGCAACGATGTTGATCGCTGTTCCAACTGGTGTTAAAGTTTTTAACTGGGTTGCAACGATGTGGAAGGGTTCAATGTCATTTGAAACTCCAATGTTATGGGCACTGTCTTTTGTATTTTTATTTACAATTGGCGGCTTCTCAGGCTTAATGCTTGGAATAGCGCCTGCTGATATTCAGTACCACGATACATATTTTGTTGTTGCACATTTCCACTACGTTCTTGTAACTGGAGCCTTGTGGGGAATCATTGCAGCTGTTTTCTATTGGCTGCCTAAGTGGACTGGAAAAATGTATAACGAGCGCTTAGCGAAAGTCCACTTTTGGATTGCTATGATTTCAGTTAATGTAACATTTTTCCCACAACACTTTATAGGATTAGCGGGGATGCCTCGTCGTATTCCTGACTATGCGCTTCAGTTTGCTGACTTTAACTTCATTTCATCAATTGGCTCTTTTGCCTTTGGCCTATCATTTCTTTTGTTTACCTATATTTTGGTTGACTGTATTCGAAATGGCAAGCCAGCAGTTGCAAGACCTTGGGAGAGTGCTAAGGGCCTAGAGTGGACATTGGCTGCGCCAGTTGCTTACCATACGTTTGATGAGCCACCAACCAGAGCTGAAATTTTAGCTGAGTCTCAGCACAGTTAATGGCAGAGAAGAACAGCAAAGGCCAAGGCCGAACTGCACTCATAGTGGCCATTGTAGCAATAGGATTGTATTTAGCAACCATAATGCTTAACGGCTGATATGGAGAGAAAAAAAATAACAAAAGGGTTTTGGATAAAGCTTGTATCCGTCCCTGTTTTGATGTTCTTTTTTGCTTATGCCATGGTGCCAATATATGATGTATTGTGTGACTTAACTGGGTTTAATGGTAAGACGGGTACTGTAGAAACTGAAAAGCAGTATCAGATTAATGAAGAGCGTGAAGTAACGGTTAGTTTTTTTGCGTCAACTAGTTCTGGTTTTCCAGTTCAGTTTGCGCCAAAAGTGACTTCAATGGAGGTTATTCCAGGGAAGTTTTATAACATGAGCTACATTGCTAAAAATACGACCGATGAGGTAATTTTTGGTCAAGCAATACCCAGTGTGGCGCCAACAGATGCGGCGCTACATTTTAAAAAATTAGAGTGTTTTTGTTTTGTTAAGCAAGAGTTTCAGCCTGGAGAGGAAGTAGAAATGGCACTTCGGTTTGTGGTTGAGCCTGAAATGGCAGAATGGATTAAAGATGTGAGCTTGTCATATAATTTTTATAAGTTAGATAGTTAATTAAAGGGAGAGAAAATGAGCAACGAAAAATATTATGTTCCTCATGGTACATATTGGCCAATTATAGGATCAATAGGCATTTCAACACTATTTGTTGGCTTTGCAAATCAAATGCATGATGTCAGCTGGGGCTGGCCTGTGATGGTTCTGGGTTTTGCTATCATAGCATTTATGATGTTTGGTTGGCTTGGTACGGTAGTTGCTGAGAGCGTGGGTGGAATGTATAACTCCCAGGTCGACAGATCTTTTAGGTGGGGCATGAGCTGGTTTATTTTCTCTGAGGTTATGTTCTTTGCAGCATTCTTTGGGGCTCTTCTTTATGCAAGGGTCTTGAGTGTTCCATGGCTTGGAGGAGAGTATAACAACATTTATACACCACAGCTTTGGGAGGGATTTAAGGCGGCTTGGCCACTAATTTCTACTCCAGGTGATGTGGGCCAGAATGGGGTGGCATTTTCAACAAACTTTAAACTAGTAGACACTTGGGGGCTGCCAGCTCTAAATACGGGGCTTCTTTTAACTTCAGGCGTAACTCTTACATATGCACATCATGCCTTAAGAGCTGGACACAGAGATGCTTTGATGGCATGGATGCTAGCAACGATTGCGCTGGGCGTTATTTTTCTGGGCTTTCAAATTACTGAGTATGGCCATGCCTACCATGATGGCCTTAAATTAACCTCAGGAATTTATGGGTCAACCTTCTACTTGCTGACTGGTTTTCATGGCTTCCACGTAACGATCGGCGTTATTATGTTAACAGTGATCCTTTATCGTATCCAGAAGGGACACTTTAATTTAGAAAACCATTTTGCATTTGAGGGCGTTGCATGGTATTGGCACTTTGTCGATGTCGTATGGCTGGGTCTATTTATTTTTGTTTACTGGATATAATATAGAAATAGAGGTTTATTCAATGGCCCCTATTAAGGGGCCTTTTTTTTCAAGCAATCAAGGAAAGATATGAATTTATTTGTAATTGCAGTACTTGTTTTAATATTTATATTTTTAGGCTCTGCTGTTATTGGTCTTCTTAAGGGCGGCAAAGCTGGCTCAGATAGAATGTTTAAGGCGTTAAGAATGAGAATTATTCTTTCAGTTCTCCTTTTTGCATTCTTATTGCTTGCAGGTGCATTAGGTTGGATTGAACCAAATGGCTTTAATCTTTTGCCCACTCAGTAATGATGAACTTAAGGTTCTTAATTCCTGCAGTACTAATTGTTGCAACTATTGCCTTTCTGGCGTCATTGGGGCTTTGGCAGCTTGACCGCGCTAACGAAAAGCGTGTAATAGAAGCCTCAATACAAAAAGCAAATACAGGCATTGTAGAATTAATCTCTGATGAAAATAGGCTGATTGAAAAAGAGTATTACCAGGTTAGACTTAAGGGGCAATATCTAAATAACAAACAGTTCGTCTATGACAATCAGATTGTTGATCAAGTTTCAGGATATTACGTTTTAACGCCATTTAAATTAGAGAATCAATCTGGTGCTATTGTTATCAATCGAGGCTTTATTCCTTGGAATGGCGATAGGGAAAAACTAGCAGACATCTCAATAGATAAAACCAAGTCTGAGATTAAGGTTCAAATTTCAAAGCCAATCAAAAGAATTGAATTGAAATCAAGCGAGATAAGCAATAATTTCCCAACTCTAATTCAGGCAGTCGATTTAGTTAAAATGAGCGAGATAGCAGGCGTTAATTTTTCTAGTATGGTTGGACTGTTAGACGCATCAATGGACGATGGATTTGTTAGAAAATGGGAGCCTTATACGGGAAGTATTGAGAAGCATATTGGGTATGCCGTGCAGTGGTTTCTGATGGCAATCGTTCTTGGGATTATAGGTATACGTATTGCTATAAAACAGCGAAAAAAGTAACTCTATTTTGAGGCTATAAAATATTACTGAAAAAAAATTCTTTACTGTATAATTTCGCTCTAAGCCGACATAGCACAGTTGGTAGTGCAACTGATTTGTAATCAGTAGGTCCGCGGTTCGAGTCCGTGTGTCGGCACCAGCAAATCTTGATTAAGCGGCCCGATGGGCCGCTTTTTTATTTCAAGCTTTTCTTATAAGTTTTTTACCTGCTCACGCAAAATAAACTTTTGTATTTTTCCTGTAGAGGTTTTTGGGATGTCCTCAAAATAGAATTGACGAGGAAGCTTAAAAGAGGCCATATGATCTCTACACCATTGGCTGAGCTCTTCTTCAGAGGCGTGGCTTGCTTTTTTAAGCTGAACAAATGCGCACGGAGTCTCGCCCCACTTTTCATCTGGCATAGCCACAACAGCAGCCGCCTCAACGGAGGGGTGTTTATATAGCACCTCTTCAATTTCGATTGATGAAATATTTTCACCACCAGAGATAATAATATCTTTGGAGCGATCTTTCAGCTGGATATACCCATCTTTATGGATAACTCCTAGGTCTCCCGAATGAAACCAGCCGTCCTTAAAAGATTCATCAGTAGCAGCCTTATTTTTTAGATAGCCTTTCATGACTACGTTGCCTCTAAACATGACTTCGCCTATTGTCTTGCCATCACGAGGCACGGGCTGCATTGTTTTTGGATCCATAACAGCTAAAGATTCAAGTGGCAGGTAGCGAACACCTTGCCTTGCTTTTAAAGAGGCTTGTTCGCTTTCAGCTAAGTCGTCCCATTCTTGGTGCCACTCATTTACCACTGCAGGACCATAGGTTTCAGAGAGTCCATAAAGATGTGTAATATTAAACCCGGCATCTTTCATGTTGGTTAAGACTGACTCTGGAGGTGGGGCCGCTGCTGTAAAAAAATCGACTTGTTTTTCTAATAATTTTTTTTCATTATCTGATGCCGCCAGTATTGTTGACATAACAATTGGAGCTCCGCATAAATGGGTTACCTTGTGCTCAGCAAGGGACTCCCAAATTGGCTCTGCCATAACACGTCTCAAGCAGACATGTGTCCCAATAATAGCTGACATTGTCCAAGGGAAGCACCAGCCATTGCAATGAAACATGGGCAGTGTCCAAAGGTAGACCGAATGCTTTTTTATTGAGGCAATCATCGCATTTCCTTGTGCCAAAAGATAGGCTCCTCGATGATGAGAGACAACGCCTTTGGGGTTTCCAGTTGTGCCAGAAGTGTAGTTTAAGGAGATTGCATCCCATTCATCCTCAGGCATGAGCCAATTGTAATTTTTATCGCCCTTTAATAAAAATTCCTCATACTCTATTGCGCCAGGCAATGATTCTTTGATGGGGTATTCGCTATCATTAAACTCAATCAAAATCGGCGATACTCCAGCAAGTTCCAGTGACGTTTTAGCGGTTTTTAGAAATTCACGATCAACTATTAAAGCCTTGGAGTTTGCGTGGTCTAGCTGATATGCTATAGTATCTGGATCAAGGCGCGTGTTAATGCTGTGTAAAACTGCGCCACACATTGGAACGCCATAATGGGCCTCCAGCATCGCGGGCGTGTTTGATAATATTACCGAGACAGTATCGCCTCGAGCAATACCCTGTTCAGAGAGTGCAGAGGCAAGTTGTCGAGAGCGACTATAAAAGTCGCTGTAGTTGCGTCTTAATTTACCATGAACGATAGCAGTATGATTTGGGTATACCGATGCCGCACGTTCTAAAAATGTTAGCGGCGTAAGTGGCTGAAAGTTGGCAGGATTTCGATCAAGATTAGTATTATAAGGATTATTCATTGCCACTAATTTTGCCATTTAGGTTTACGCTTTTCTAGGAACGAGCCAATGCCCTCCTTAGCATCATGTTCTAACATGTTGTCTACCATGACTTTTGACGCGAAGTCATAAGCCTCTGATAGAGGCATATCTTTTTGTTTATAAAAGGCTTCCTTTCCAATCTTTAATGTCAGACTAGATTTTGAGGCAATAAGTTCTGCCAGAGCTGTTGTCTCTTGTTTCAAATCAGCATCATCTGTAACTCGGTTTATAAGTCCAATGTGTTCCGCTTTATCTGCACTGACCATTTCACCGGTCAGGAGCATCTCCATCGCTGCTTTGTTGGATACATTTCTGGACAGTGCAACCATTGGGGTGGAGCAGAATAGCCCTATATTTACGCCCGGAGTAATAAATCGAGCAGACTTTCCAGCTACAGCAAGATCACAACAGGCAACAAGCTGGCATCCTGCTGCTGCTGCGACGCCTGAAACTTCAGCAATGATTGGTTTGGGGTGCTCAACAATCATTTGCATTAGCTCTGAGCAAGATGCAAATACTTTTTTAAAGTAGGTAAGACCTTGGTCATCGTTGTCTCTTCCGGCAGTCATTTGTTTTAAGTCATGCCCTGAGCAAAACGCTGGTCCGTTGCCCGCAATTATTATTACTCTTATGGATTTATTGTCCGTAGCATCTGTGAGTGAAGATTTGAGTTTGGCCATCATCTCTTCTGAAAGAGCGTTTCTCTTTTTGGCGTCGTTAAGTGTTAAGCGATATACGCCATTGGCTATAAATTCTTCAAGCAAAATTGAATAATCGGTATTAGCTTCGTTGTTATTATTGCTGCTCATAATTTAGGCTCCATATTAGCAGAAACGCATTGCCAACTTTTTAAATGTTGATATTGACCTCGACTTCAGAGTCTAATGTATTAGCTATAAAGCAATATCTGTGGGCCCTATCATGCATTTTTGCTAATTCTTCATCGCTGACTTCAAAGCCGCTATCGAACGAGACTAATGGATTTAAATCAATTCGGTTAACAACCATCTGTTTCTTGCTATTTTTACCCAGATGAGCAACAGCATGGTCAATGTAAGAGTTGACGGGCCACTTAGTTTTTGCAGCAAGAGCTAAAAAAGTCATCATGTGACAGCTGCTTAATGAGGCAGCGAGCGCCTGCTCTGGATTGGTGTTATTGGCAGACCCTCCCCAGTCAGGAGCAGTATCCGCTATTACTTTATATTGTTCGTTATAAGTAACCTGATGTTCACTGGAAAACTTTCCAGGAGAGAGCTCTTCTTCTTTTCTGTTCCAGCTGAGGTCGATAGATAGTTCAGACACAAATTTCTCCTAATCCTATTTACTCGGGCTAAGATCCCGAGGTAATTTTCTTCTTGGGGTCATAGAATGGCTTCTGGACAACCTTGATAGGAAAATTACCTTCTGGAGTTGTCGTCTCTGCAGCAGTATCTATGGCCGAGTGGTTAACATCCATCATAGCAAGTGCAATATTTTTGTCAAGTCGCGGCGAATAAACTGCTGAAGTTATATACCCGACTTCTTCTGATCCAACCATAATTGGCCAATAGCTTGTGTTTGGATGCTTAAGTGGTGTGCATGAAATTTCTATTCCAACTTGACTTCGCTTAATGCCATCAGATTTAATTTTTTTAAGTGCCTTTTTGCCAATAAAGTCGGCATCCATCTCAAGATCAACAAGACGCCCCAACCCAAGCTCGAACGGATTTACTGTATAGTCCATGTCGGCCTGATATGAGAGCATACCACCCTCTATTCTTCTTATCGTAGAGGTATGGCCTGGAACTAATCCCATTGGCTTTCCAACCTCCATAATGTGATCCCAAAGTTCATTTCCACGAGAGCCATCACGAAGATAGATTTCATAGCCAAGCTCACTTGACCAACCTGTTCTAGATATGATTAATGGAATACCATTGAGTTCAAATTCCTCAAGCCAGTAATATTTAAGGCCATCTATTCTCTCACCAAATATTGCTTTAGCAATATCGCCAGACCTTGGGCCTTGGAGTTGCAGCGGTGAAACATCTGGCTCACCTAAATTAACATCTAACCCAGAGTTAACAGCTACGCCCTTAGCCCACATTAAAATATCACTGTCAGCCAAAGATAGCCAGAAGTGATTTTCAGCGAGTCTTAATAGGACAGGATCATTTAATACACCACCATTTTCATCGGTGATTAAAACATATTTACATTGTCCTACTGCACATTCAGAAAGATTTCTTGGCGTTAATAGTTGGACAAATTGAGCCGCATCAGGGCCAGTTATTTCAACTTGGCGCTCAACTGCAACATCACAAAGTATTGCATCATTAACAAGATTCCAAAAGTTTTGAACAGGGTCACCAAAGTCTCTAGGAATATACATATGGTTATAGACCGAAAATCCCTTTGCTCCCCAACGCACAGTCGCATCAAAATATGGAGATTTTCTAACCTGTGTTCCAAAACTAAATTCTTTTTTCATAGCTACTAATAACCATTAAACAGAATGCAAAATAATACACATTTTTCAATATGTTGCAGATGTTTTTTTGGCGCTTTTTGACTACTTTATAAAGTTCGTTTTTCGAGTGAGTTCCGAAAGAATTTCGGGCCCATCAGCCCTTAAAATAACAATCTCCTCTAGGCGAACACCAAACCTACCCTGAAGATAAATTCCTGGTTCGATTGAGAACACCATTCCCTCATCTAGGACAACTTCAGAAGTTGCAGTGATATAGGGTGGCTCGTGAATATCAATGCCAAGACCGTGTCCTGTCCTATGAACAAAAAATTCTCCATAGCCGGCCTCAGTAATAACACCCCTTGCTGCAGCATCTACATCTTTGGCCATAACTCCTGGTTTTGCTGCCGCCATTGCTGCTTGCACTGCACGTTCTACAATCGCATGAACCTCAAGATAATCTTTTGGCGGTTCTCCTACTACAGACATGCGTGTCATGTCACTTGGGAAGGTTCCTTTTCGACCACCGATATCAATCAGTACTACGTCACCATTTTCTACTTTTCTATTTCCAGTATGATGATGCGGGAAAGCACCATTTGGGCCAGATCCTACAATACAAAATTGAGGTTTCGCCCCTTCAGAAATAAAGTGTTTGTTTATTGCCTCACCAATTTCAAGCTCTGTCACACCTTCTTTGATTGCTGCAAAGCCAGCTTGCATTGCTCTATCATCGATCAGCGCATTCTCTTTAAGATTAGAGTACTCATTATCATCTTTGCGCATTCTGAGTGCACCAATCGTAGAGTTAGTAAACTCATAGGTCGGTTTTGGTAATGCGTCGATAAGTAATAAAGCAAAGTGAGAGCGCATTGCCTCATCTATTGCAATATGTTTTGCATTTGATGAGCCAGTATAAGAAAGAGCCTCATCTAGTGCTTCATCAGGGCCATTTTCATCTTTCCAGCTAAACATTTTAATATCAGAGCGCTTCATTGCATCCTCTGCATTCACTGATGGCATAAGGAAGGCATCATTTTCCAATCCCATCAATAACATACAAGGTCTTTCATCAGGCGAGGGATTGAAGCCTAACAACCATTTCATATGAGTGCCAGGACCAAGAGCAATTAAATCAACATTGTTATCCTTCATGCGATTGCGCACAGAGTTTATTTTTAGTTGCATATGTTTTTCTAATAAATTTATAAATAAATTAAATTATAGATTCAATTTTCGGCATGAGCCTAATAAGTTCTTGGGTGTAAGGATGTTCTGGATTATTAAATAACTCTTCGCTTTCTTTTGTCTCACAAACAATGCCATTTTTCAGCACTACAATTCTATTACACATTTGTCTAATCACAGGAAGATCGTGACTAATAAACAGCATGGCCAGATGGAGCTCATCTTGAATATCTTTTAAAAGGTTTAGAACTTGTGCTTGTATGCTTACATCCAGTGCAGATGTAGGTTCATCACAAATTAACAAGCGAGGACGAGTTGCTAAAGCTCTAGCAATTGATATTCTTTGTCTTTGTCCACCTGAAAATTCATGAGGATAGCGATCCAGTGATTGTCTTGACATTCCAACAATATCTATTAAGTCATAAAGATTTTGTGTAAGCTCACTAGAGCTAATATTTTTTTGAAAAAGCCTTATTGGCTCAGATATTATGTCCCTTACTTTAAATCTTGGGTTTAAAGATGAGTAGGGGTCTTGAAATATCATCTGAACCTGTCCTCTGCTCTTATCAATTTGGTATTTTCTTTTTGAATTATAAAGCGAGAGATTGTTATAAAAGATTTCCCCATTTGTCGGTCTAACAAGTCCTGTAATAATTTTTGCTATTGTTGATTTACCAGAGCCAGACTCACCAACTAAGCCTAGAGTTTCTCCCTCAAACAGTTCAAAAGAAACATTATCAACTGCCTTTACCACTTTAGCTGCGGTTTCATTTTTTGACCCAAATGAAAAATTACTCACTAAGGACTTATCATCAAAAATTTTAGTAACTCCTGAAAGCTCTAATAACTTTTGATTTGTATTTTCTCTAGCGCCCCAGGTTTTAATAATATTTTTTGTTAAATTTTTAGAGTCAGATGTAATTTCTTTTCCATCAGGGCTGATAAGTTTGAATCTATCAATTTTTTTATTTGTTGGCGGCACTGAAATAACTAAGCTTCGAGCTTCATTAGATTTAGGATTCGTTAATAACTCCTTTGTATCACCTTGTTCAACAATAAGCCCGTGTCTCATGACAATAACTTTGTCTGTTGTTTCAGCAATAACGCCCATATCATGGGTGATAATCATTACCCCTAAATTTCTTTTTTTAGTCAGATCCTTTAGTAATTCAAGTATTTGATGTTGAATGCTTACATCTAAAGCAGTTGTTGGTTCATCGGCTATAATCAAATCTGGTTCACAGCTAATCGCTAAAGCAATAACAACCCTTTGGCGCATGCCTCCGCTAAATTGATGAGGATAATCTTCAATTCTTTTTTCAGCATTATCAATGCCTACTTCTTCTAAGAGCTGAATAGATTTTTTTAATGCATCTTGATAGTCTAAATTAAGATGTGTTTGGATGGTTTCAATTAATTGATCTTTTATTTTAAATAGTGGATTAAGGGATGTTTGTGGATCTTGAAAAACAAATCCAATTTTCTTTCCTCGAATTTCTTGGATAAGCTCTTCGTTATCTCTTAATTCATCATTATCAATTTTAATTGATCCGCTTGTTATTTCACCTGGCGGGTCAATTAAATTGATGATGGCGTTTGCAATGGTAGATTTTCCAGAACCTGATTCACCAACTATTCCTAATATTTCACCCCTCTCCAGCGTAAATTCAACATCCTTGCTAGCAACAATAGTTTCTTTTCTAGTTGGATAACTAATGTTTAAATTTTTAACCTTTAGCAGACTCATCTTATTTTTAATTTTGGATTTAAGGCGTCTCTCATCCAATCTCCTAGTAGGTTAATAGACAAAGCTAAAACGATTAAAAAGATAGCTGGAAAAAATGTAATCCACCATTCACCTGAAAATAAAAAACTATTTCCAAATCTAATTAATGTGCCTAGTGAAGGAGTGGTGGGCGGAACTCCTACACCTAAAAAACTGAGCGTAGACTCGGTGATGATTGCAAGAGCCAATCCTATGGTAGCAATCACTAATAGAGGCCTGAGTATGTTTGGTAAGATGTGTTTAAACATAATCAGGACGTTTGATAGTCCTATAATTCTTGATGCCGAGACATATTCTTTATTTTTTTCAACTAAGGTTGATGCTCTAGAGACACGAGCAAATTGAGGCCATTCAGATATACCAATTGCAAAAATTAACACATAAATTGCCATTTCACTATGCATTGATTGTGAAATAACTGATTTCGCGATACCGTTAACGAGTAGTGCCATTAGGATGCTTGGAATTGTGAGCTGGACATCTGTAACTCGCATGACAATTATCTCGTATCTACCGCCTATATACCCAGCAGTAACGCCAAGGAATACGCCAAGTATCATTGCAAAAAGGATTGATGCAAAGCCCACAATTAATGAAATCCTTGAGCCATAGATAATAGTTGAGAACATATCTCTACCTTGTTGATCTGTTCCAAGGATAAAGCTAGGGCTTCCTCCTTCTGACCACGAAGGCGGTGTAAAGGCATCCATTAATGAGACTGAAGCTGGGTCAAAAGGGTTATAGGGCGAAACCACACCAGCAAAAATTGAACAAAGAAAAATAATAAACAAAACAGCGGAAGAGATCATTGCAATTTTTGAATTAAAAAAGCTATACCCTATATCGGTATCGTAAATTTTATTGAAAGTTTTGTTTAACATTCCTAGCTTGCCTCTTCCTTAAGCCTGATTCTTGGGTCGATAAAATAGTATGTGATATCAACTATGAAATTTATCATTACAAAAATAAAGGCAACCATAATCATGTACGCTGACATTATTGGTATGTCAACAAAGTAGACTGCGTTAATAAATAGAAGGCCCATACCAGGCCACTGAAATACTGTTTCAGTAATAATCGAAAAGGCTATTAAGGTTCCGATATTGATACCAGTAATAGTGATGACCGGTATTAAGCCATTTTTAAGTGCATGCTTATAGTTGATGGCATTTTTTTTAATACCTCTAGCCCTGGCAAATTTAATGTAGTCTGTTTGGAGTATTTCCATCATTTCTGCACGAACTAGTCTGATGACGTAAGTCATTTGAAATAAGCTTAATGTGACTGAGGGCAGTATTAATGCCTTGAGGCCAGAAACAGTTAAGAAGCCTGTTGCCCAAAAACCTAACTGAACAACCTCTCCTCTTCCAAATGAAGGCAGAACCCCAAGTATTACAGAGAATAAGTAAATTAACATTATCCCTATAATGAACGTAGGAAGAGAAACGCCAGCTAGTGAAACAACAAGGATGACATTTGAAACAAAGCTATCTCTATGGATGCCTGTATAAACACCAAGAATAACGCCTATTACGATGGCAAGCAAAGCGGATACAAATACTAACTCAAGTGTGGCCGGCATTCGTTCTGCAATTAAGTCAGAAACCTCTCTTTTTAGTTGATAAGATATGCCAAAATCACCTTGAACAACATTGCCTAAAAATCTTGAAAATTGAATATAGACTGGATCATTTAATCCCAGGATCTCCCTAACCTCTGCCTGCCTTTCATAAGAGGCGTCTATTCCTGTCATGCTGTTAACTGGGTCCCCTACAAAATTGAACAATGAAAAGGAAACAAAGGCTACTACAATCATTACAAGGACAGATTGTAAAAGTCTTTTAAAGAAATAGATATACATTGACAACTAGGTGATAAAGAGGGGGGTTATGTTACATAAAAATTGAAATGATTTTCTGGCCAGATAACTGGCCAGAAAATTTTTTACTACTTTACTTTACGTTTGCAAATCTAAATAATGGCTCGTTGTTCATTCTAATTGGAACATCGACATTACTTTTTGATGCTTGGTTAACAACTTGGTGATGTAAAGGAAGATACGTTACATCGTCTTGAGTAATATCCCAAGCTTCAGCAATCATAGCATTTCTTTTATCTAGGTCTGTTTCAACACCCATTGCTGCAACCAACTCGTCAACTCTAGCATTGCTGAAATTTACTTTATTCCAGCTTCCAGAGCTTTCAAACAAGTATGAATAGACATAGTGACTGTCAAAAGTTGGGACACCCCAACCTAACATGTACATATCACTCGTCATACCATTAGCATCACCCTCTTTTACTTCTGAGAAGTGTTGGCTCTTGGTCTTAGCATCAAGATTCACTGTAACACCAATTTTTGCGAACATACTAATAGCCGCTACACAAATTGCCTCGTCATTGATATAACGATCATTAGGGCAATCTAATGTGACTTCAAATCCATCAGGATAGCCAGCTTCAGCTAAAAGTTTTTTTGATGTTGCAGGATCGTAAGCCATTCTTTGATCACGAGCTGCCGTGTGGCCATTAACACCAGGAGCAGTAATAATACCTGCCGGCACACTTTGTCCTCTCATGACCTTGTCTTGGATAGCATCCATATCTAGAGCATGGTACATTGCCAGACGAACTCTTTTATCTGCAAAAGGATTACTTCCTTTAATGTTAGATGAGTTCAATTCATCTGATCCTTGATCCATACCAAAGAAGATAGTTCTATTTTGAGGAGTCATTTTCACAGCATGACCCATAGACGAATTAATCCTTTTGATGTCTTGAACTGGGACAACATTAGTGTAGTCGATTTCTCCAGACAGAAGGGCTGCAACTCTTGTTGCATCATTCTTAATCGGAAGTAATTCAATTTTATCTATGTTGTGTGTGTAGTGATTTCCCCACCAGTTGTCATTTTTTTCAAAAACAGTCCTAACGTCCTGCTCTCTAAAAGTAATTTCAAATGGTCCAGTTCCGTTTGCATTGGATGCGCAATAAGACGTTTCACCTGCATCCCAATTGTATGAAGCTTCACAGCCATTTGCTTTTGACCATGCTTCAGACATTACAAATATCTGAGTTAGTTGGTTTAAAAGAATTGGGTTTGGCCCATCAGTTTTTATTTCAACAGTGTGATCATCAATTGCTCTTGCCGATTTAACACTTTTAATTAAATCAACCATATCAGATGGAGCAGTCTTTGCTCTATTGACACTAAAAGCAACATCACCAGCTGTTAAAGATGAACCGTCATGAAACGTTACACCCCTGCGAATATTAAATATCCATGTATCGTCAGCTGTTGTTGTCCATGACTCTGCAAGCTGAGGTAGCACTTCCATGTTGATACCTGGAGTGACTAAGCCCTCATATATTTGACGAGAAACCATGTGAGTTGGTCCTTCGTTTTGTGCATGCGGATCAAGAGTTAAAGAATCACCAGGCATTGACCATTTAATTGAATTGGCAAAGGCTGGTGAAAAAATACCCATTAATAGCACTGACAAAACAATACTTAAAGTTTTTTTCATTTTTCTCTCTCCTTAAAAAACGCCTTAAATAAGGCGCAATAGATTATCGATTAAAAAACCAACTAATAAAGTTGGCTTCAAACAACTTTATAGTAACGGCATTAAACTGTCAAGAATAATTTACTGTATCTACCCATTGATAACAGTTAGTTTCCAGGCTTTTTAGAAAGCCTTTTTATTAGTAACACAAGCCCCGCTAATACAAAAACAAGCAGATAATCAATGACTGGAATTCTGAAAATCTCATTCAATTGGCTCCAGCCTCTTTCTGAATAGACAAAGAGTAGGGCAATAATAAATGACGCTGCTAAGAGCCATCTGATCAGTTTTGATAGGCCTAATCCGTGCATTTGAGTGACGATAAACATCATCAGGAAGCCAAAAAGAAACATAGGCCAAAACTCTTGTCCTGCCAGTAAGGCAACCACAACACCATGAAATAAAACCAAGACCTCTAGGGTAAGTGTCCACCAGCGATTGGTATGAACTCGAGTAAAAATAAAACCAGCCTGAATCATCAATAAGAACGTATAGAAAAATCCAAATAAATGCCCCCATGTCGTTTCCATTGGATGAAACCAAAATGTGTAAACTACCGCCCAGGAGAAATAGTAGCCATGGTAGCGGATTAAAAATGGCCGTATACCTGCAAACTTTCTGCCACCAGATCCAAAAAATAACCCTCTTCTTGGCGCTTCAATCATCAATACAAGGACGAGCAAAAGTATGACCGATGCTTGAGATGAAAACACAGATACATTTTGTGCTAGCCCGTCATACCATAATGCCGTTTGAATAAAATGCATCAAACCAAATACTGCAGTGCCGCCTAATGCTATCCAATTAAT
>ERZ767114.585-NODE-585-length-19253-cov-2.950563_pt1 | contig 19253 bp, 14 predicted proteins | sample MGYA00374952_ERZ767114 | MGnify/ENA primary metagenome ERZ767114 (study PRJEB28939, sample SAMN06267156) | marine metagenome | isolation source: Columbia River Estuary | place: USA:Columbia River Estuary, USA | collected 2012-05-05 ...
TGCTACCTACACAATGCTTCTCAACAACGTAACGGGTCTAGAAATTGTACCAGGTGTCAAAGGCGCTCTCAATGATGTAAACATTCGCGCAGTTACGAGTAACCAAGCAACAGTTGATGTCAACGGTGATGGATATCTATGGGTCGGTAACGAACAAACAAGCGAAACGCCTGACCTTTGGGGACAATTCAATCTCTCAATAGAAGCCTGTGCTTCATCAAGTTGTGATCCTGATGAAGGAGGCAGAGTGTTCTTCATTGCAGATGGTAGTTCATTGATTAATGCCATTTACGATTATGAGGGCTTTAATGCGGGTGAGTATGGGTACACAAACCGGACCATACCAGCTAACGATAATAGAAAATGGGCGCTTGACGTCATTTCTGAATCATTAATGAGCACAATTGATGGCGAAACAGGACAACCTGCTGAGAATGCAATGGTCATCTTTGATGAAAGCCGCCATCCTCAAAATGCTCTCCTGGCAGATTCTTACAACACCGTATACTTCCTTTTGGTTTACTTCACCGGTGAAGGGCTTGCAATGCTCGCTCTGTTTGTTGTTCTCTTCATCACATTCGAGGGTGTACTTCTCAAGAAGCGAGACCCTGAACCATGGCGCCATATTTTCAGCATCATTTACTACGGATTTGGAGATGCAAACAGATACACCTATTATGCGAAAACTGAGAAGATACGGCAAGTATTCCTCTCTAAGGTTCGTAATCAAAATGGGTTGACGAGAGATGAATTCCATGCCATGCCTGCTAAGGAATTGGTTGGTTTGATCGAAGATCCTGTTCTCGCCAAATTTGCGATAGAACCCGGAAAATACTCTCTTGAACAATCCGTTGCACTTGTGAAGCGAATCAAAGCTTGGGGGCGGAGGTGAGCACTATGTGGACACGTAAGGCAGCGTTTACCTTCACTGGTGGTATTGCACTGATCCTCATTGGAATGATGATTACCAATAATCAAATGATGATTCTTGGTCTCGCTCTCATCACTTTCATCGTTGTGAATTCATGGGTATCCGGTCACGGAGATATCGAAGTACAGCGCACGCTTTCAGCAGATAACTTGTACAAAGGGGATGATTTGTATGTTGAACTACTCATCACCAATCGCAGCAACCGTCGTACTCAACTTCTCGACGTGTATGATAACATCCCTCACGAAATGAAACTTCGAAGCGGACTGAATCAGATGCGCCTCAACCTCAAACCTGGTGAAAGTGCCAGAATCCGTTACGTTCTACGATGCCCACTCCGTGGACATTACTCGATTGGACCAGTTTCGCTACGCGTCCGAAACACCTTCAATTTGGGTGTAGAAGACATGTATGTCGACCATCATTCAGACCTCGTTATTTTCCCTCAAATAAAGGAAGTAGAGGAAGCATTCCTCCGTTCACGCACTCCAAAGATGTACACTGGAGCAACAACCCTCAGAACGCCAGGGCAAGGTTCTGAATTCTACTCCTTGAGAGAATATGTTCCAGGAGATCCATTCAAGAACATCAATTGGAAAGCATTCGCTCGAACAGGCGATTTGATGGTCAATGAAAAGTGCCGAGATGCAGTTACTGATCTCTACATTCTTCTCGACTCGAGAGATGTTTCACGAATTGGAACCGTCTTGAAGAATCCCCTCGAAATGGGAACAGTAAGTGCAGCGAGTCTTGCAGCATTCTTCCTAAAACGACGTGATAGCGTTGCATTAAGCATCTATGGTGATGGATTGTCCTATCTTCCTCCAGATACAGGAGATAAGCAGTATTTCAAAATCCTCAGTTCCCTTGCTGGAGTAAAACCAGAAGGAAGTATGCCATTGCAAGCAGTCACGAATTCATTGAGCGGTAGATTCAGTCGAGGTAGCCCAGTCTTCATTATATCATCATGTGAAGGTGACGGGACAGTCCCTGCTGCAGTCCGAGACCTTGTAGGGAGGGGTCATGAAGTCACTGTATTATCACCATCGAGTATTGATTTCGAGCGCCTTGTTTCTCGTATTCCTCGTATGTCCTATGAAGTTCTCAAACTTGAGCGTCAAAACCGTTTGACAACTCTCGCAGGTTCAGGTGCACAGGTCATCGATTGGATGCCAGACATGGATTTGTCTCAAGCGATTATGCAAGTGAGGGGATTCTAGATGGCAGGTGAAGTCGATCCTCAGAGTGATGTCTCTCTTCTTGGAGGGCGGCCACGTACGCTTCATCTGAAGATGCTGAGAAAGCAATGGCAAATTATCACGTTACAAGTTGTAGCAACGATTGCACTTGTCTGGATGTACCTTGAAGTTGTCTCAACCTATGTTGTCAACAGTATTGACCACACAATGGTCTTTGAGACGCTTGAATCTCTTGTTGGTGAAGTTCCAATTGGTGACTGGATTACTGGGGAAGGCAGACAAGGACTTGCTCGATTCTATGTTCCAATTATTCTTGGTCTTCTTCTTGGTGGTTCAATGGCATTAATGGCCTTCCAATCTCCAAAACTTCAACAGAGAATCAAACTTGGATTTATCATCCTACTGATGGTTTCTCTGGTCGGTCGTCTTCTCTTGACATGGGTTCCTTCAATGATTTTCTCACTTGATTTCAGGGCTCCTTCAGAAGGTGAACTAAAGACCCTTGAATGGCCTTTATTGATGATTCTCTCTCTTGTCATTCTCTTTGTCTATCTCTTGCCTGTAATTATGGGTACACGTGGTATCTGGGGGCTATCAAGACGTTCAATTGGTTGGGCGATTGGATTTACTCTTCTTTTCCTTGGCATACACGCGATCCTTACTTTCCCACTGATTAAGAGTCAGTTAGGTGACTGGGGAGCGAATCTGAAAACGCTCGAAACACAAGTTAGCGATCCATCGATCGGAATATTTGGATTTGATCTGGTAACTCCTGAGCAACTCTCATTAATTCTCATCGCTGTCTTAATCATGGTCTTCCAAGAATCAGGGTTCGGTGTCATCCGTTATCTTGAGTACGCTTACAGACTACCTGAATCTTGCAAGAGAGACCCAGAATATGTCAAACAAATGGATAATGTTCTCAACGGTCATCTTCGACATACGGCAGGCTTCCTGACGATTACTGGTGTGGTGACAATGATCGCTCTTGGTTTCCACAGTGTTCTACTTGAGATTGTAAGTTCATCTACCGGTAGCCAGTGGGCTGCTCAAGTTTCAGAATCCATCGAATTGACTCTAACCTATGGGTTGGTCATATCTGCGCTTCTCTTCCTTAGCCTAATTGCAGTAATGCGCTTCCTCATCCCTTGGCAGAGAGTCTGGGGATTGATTGAGTCTTTAGGAAATAAGACACCAGAACCCATTGAAGAAAAGAAATTCTAATCAAGCATTTGCTCGAAGCATTTGGATGATTCTTCCACTTACTTCAGTCATAATGAGTAAGAAAATGGCTAATCCAACTGATGCAACCCATTGAAGCCAGGTTGAACTAATTGCTTCCCACAGGTATTGATTGAGGAAAACAAACCCAACGATTGCAAGAATGAAGATGACTCGGTCAAGCCACATTGGATATGTTGAACCTACTGTTTCGTTTCTGGCAAGAAGAGTATTAGTCATTTCATCACCTCAAAAATCCAACTCGGAAAGTTGATTTTCGAGCGCAGCAAGGTGTGGGTCGATCTTTACCTCAGGCGCTTTTGCTCCACGCACATTTCGCTCAGCATCAAGACGCGCTAATTCGGCTTCAAGGTCAACTCGGTCTTCTTCAATCGGACGTGGCACTTCAGAGACATATTCCCCCTCAACTACGGGTATGTCCTCATCAACAGGTGCAGGCATCTCTTCCCATCCTGCTTCAGTGATGACTTCTGGAGCAGGCTCAGCATCAAGTGATACACTTTCATCAACGATTAAAGTAGGCTGGATGTGTTGAATCATATCGTCCATGACAGGCGTTCTTTGACCAACAGGAATTGAAGTTCTTTCGAACGGAAGGTACCCGTCTCGTTGGAAATCCCACATCGAGCCTCTTGGAACGCCTTTTGTCAATCCTGATGCATCAATTTGCGTAAGAAGTTCTTCAAGGACTCCCGCAGTCTGCTCAAGAGCAATCGCTTCACCGGCATCTCTTTGATCAGCTTCAAGGTAAATGTCATCCAGTGCGATACGTATCAATCGTCGTGTCTCTACAGCAACGCTTGGTAATGCTTCAGGACGCATACAGTTCATACGTAGAGCATCGATTTCTTCAGGAGGGGCTCCGAGTTGGCCCAATTGGTCGAGAACATTTCGCATACGTCTCAACATTGTAATCGAACGATCATAATCTTCGAGAATACCTTCCAAATCCAAAATGAGATGGCCTACAGTTTCACCGAGTTGGTTTTCCAATCGTTGCTGAACAGACCATCGAGCAAGTCCACGCACAGCTCCTGCTGTTTGAGGTACTTGTCGTTCTAAGAGTGTCATTACTTCACTGCTGAGGAGATTTCGTGGAGTTGCAGCAATATGGTCAACTGTGGACTGAACGATTTGTAATGCGCGTTCTACTGCACGGTCAAGAAGAATAACGGAGTATCCAAGGGTTCGTGCTTGTTCGAGTCGCTCAATGACTGGGCCCAATCCTCTGAAGGTTGAATCGTCGTTAAGCAATGCTTGAGCGAGTGGTTCCTCTGAAAGACGCGCTCTCAATCGTTCTGCTTCAGCAATATCAGAAACGGCTTCTTCATGTGCTTCTGTAAGGGCCTCTGCTCGACCAATAAGTCCAGATAATTCGGTTTCTGCGTTTCCTCTACGTGCACCTAGGTTACCCAATTCGGTCAAGATGTCTCTTCGTTCGGTCATTAGTTCACGCATTTCAGAATGGAGTTGCATACGGCGTGCTTCATCTTCAGCAAGTCGATGACGCTCTTCTTCAGCTCTTCGTCGACTCGCAATAGTTTCTGCATCAATCTGGTCCAGTTTCGCTTCTGCTGCACGGACTTTCTCTTCTGAAACATTGGATTTACTTTGTGCACTTGCTTGACGTTCTCGCATTGAAGAGATTTGTTCTTCGAGGGCACGGAGGCGTCGTTCCTCTGTATCGATTTGATCACGGACAGATGACAACTTCTGTGCATTCGACTCAAGTTCGGCTCGCGTGGATGCTTCATTCGAGGAAAGTTCTTCCAACTCATTACGAAGTGCTTCACTGCTTGTTGCATTTCCAAGGGCCTTGGCGAGTTCACCAGCACGTTCGCTCAGTTGATGCTCAAGTTCACTCACACGTCGTAACAAACGGTCTGCTCGTTCTTCTGCTTGTTCCATTCGCGTTCTTGATTCTGAAACGGTCACTTGAACTCGATTGAGTTCATCGTTTTTCGATTGAATTGTTACTGATTGATCTCCAGATGATTCCTTTATTTCACCCAGACGAATAAGAGCTTCAGTTCTCTGTTTTTCAGCATCTTGGAGTTGAGTAGTCAAGCCAGCATTTGTTCGCATAAGTGAATCTGAGCGAAGTTCAGCCTCCTCTAGACGGCGTCTCAATCCAGCATCAACACCAGCGACCGGAGAGGCGACTGGTAAGCCCTTGCTCGATTCAGCTCCATCGATTTGAATGGACACCTTACTTCGATGTTGGCGAACAAGGTCGAGGCCAATTTCAAATCCATACATGGTCATGAGTCGATGCATCATGGTTTCTTTTCGCTTTTCAGAACGAGTTCGTATGGAGGCTAGTGCTTCGACAAAACCTTCCAGAGAAAAGGACTCAACATCACCCGTTGAAGAGGAAACAGTAGTTCCTGAAGCGAGACGGTGAAGTTTCAAAATGCGCTTACTTTCGGTTAAGCCCATCATAGCATCATCAAAGGATTGCCCATTTGCAGCCATCGCTACAGGTATTCCTTTTACGACAGCAAGTGATACTGCCTTGTCGCTTGCACCTGCTTTGAGATGGCCTGTGACTTGTTCTTCAAGCGATGCAGCAAGCATCGACATTACTGCATCAGAACCGCCTTTTCCTTCTCTAAGAATAAATCCATCAGGAAGAGTGGCAGCGCCCTCCGCATAGGTACCAATCTCGCCATCGAGTTGAGCCGTTAAGTCTGTCAAAAGGCGTGCATGATTTGTATCGAGTTCAGTCCAAATTGCAATGACGATCGAACTGCTTGACGCAAGCAATACAGATGCATCTCCCATCTTTAATGTAGCATACCCTTGTTCAGTTCCACCTAACGTCGATTGATGTGATGTCATCGAATCAGAAAGAGATGAGATGCTTGAGGCGAGTTCTTCCGCCTTGCCGGGAAGATTGCCTGCACTATCGATAAGAATTCCTTGATCTGCTGCAAGTGCTCCTCGAACGTGGTCGTAGCCTTCAAGTGTGGAAAGAACGGCAGAAATATTCCGAGCGAAGAGTCGATCAGTTAACGAAGAGCCTGCTGAGAGGCCTTGAACGTCTGCTTGAAATTCAAAAGCCTCGGGAATGAGGGCTGCTAGTGAGCCAAGACCTCTGAGTGAACAAGCATAGCCAACAAGTCTGTGGGCTCCTTCTTCTGCGGATTCCAAGGCATCTCGTGCATCGCTTCCTCCAAGAAGTTTTGTTGCGCTATCTCCTTCACACAACCATCCAACGATTCGACCCGCGCGTACGAGTCGGTGGCCATAAGGCGTTTTTCTTCGACCAACCCAAGTGGTAATGTAGCCGTTTTCAAACGGTTGAATCATACCAGGTGATACGTCGAATTCTTCATCTATTTGCTCGCTGTGTGGTAAATCAAACATCAAATCACCTGTGTTTTTGTTGCATTTATTCGCTGTCGTTGACGTGTAAGCTGGTAACGCCAGATACCTTTCTTGCCGTTTTTGCCTGAGATAGCAGCAAATACACCGGTATCAATCTGGTCAATAACCGTAAGCCGTCTTGATTCGATCCAAACTTCATGAAGTTCTTCAAGTCCCAAAGATGTTGCAACTGCAGCACATCGAGCCCATTCAGCACGCTGTTCTTGAAGTGATTCTGGCCACCGCTTCGTCGTTGCATATTCATTTCCGAACTGGTCGAAAAGCCGAACATGACGTGCATCCTTGATTTCACAAAGACCAGAAAAAACACTGTCCAGCATGGTTGCTCAAACCTTCTCACAACTGCGTACCATTCAAGAACTTTCCCGAAACTATTCCCCCGTAGGGGGATTTGTAGGCCTGTTTGAAAATCCCAACTGCAATTTGAGATTTTATCGGGCGCGGATACCATTCTAATCAATATTTACCGCGCTCAGAGAATAGTTTAATCTTAATTTAAATCGAAATTATTCAATTGAATTTTACAATTTTCAATTGGATTTTCAATTTATACAAGCGTATCAATCGGAGGCGTTTAATGGTGGAATTGAGACGAATTACCATGGCGGAACCCACGCAGGCTCTTTTCCAGGCTCCAGTCTGTGATGTCTGCGGGAAGGATGCTGTTGTAGAGCAGGCCTACTCGGGGCGAGTTCTATGTGGGACTCATCTTGAACAATCAATTCGCAAAAAGGTTGGAAGAGAACTGCGTAAGCAACTTGTTCTTGATAAATCAAAAGGTACCACCATATTCGTAGCTATCTCTGGAGGTAAAGACTCTGCTGTGCTGCTCACATTGATAGTCGATTTAGTTGGTAAGCGCCGAGATGTCAGAATCGTTGCAGGCTGTGTGGATGAAGGAATCGAAGGGTACCGCCCTCCATCGATGCAATGTGCAATCGATCTTTGTGAAGACCTTGGCGTTGAATTCATTACCACCTCATACGAATCTCTTGAATTCCATCAAATGGATGAAGTCGTTCGTCGATTGCCTATGGTTACAGAGAAAAGTGCAGGCGCTTCGACAATGCCATGTTCTTACTGCGGTGTGTTTCGAAGGCAAGGAATCAATGCCCTTGCTGCACAAGTTGATGCAGATGTCATGGCTCTTGGGCATAATCTCGATGATATGGCTCAAACAGTTTTGATGAATATGGCGAATGGAGACATCGACAGAACTCTTCGACTCGCCCCTCATACGGATTCACCTGTTGACGGTCTGCCTCCGAGAATCGTTCCACTTCGTTGGATTCCAGAGCAAGAGATTCACCTACTTGCAATGCATAAACAACTTCCAATGCATCATGAAGAATGCCCGTATGCTCAAGGTGCTCTTCGATGGAGATACCGAGATATTGTTGCACAAATGGAGCAAGATGTCCCAGGTACGCGTCATAGCCTTGTACGAATGGCTGACAACATCAAAATGGTTGCAAAGCAGGAACCTGCTCCAGTTCGTTCTCATCCAATGAAGTGTGAACGATGTGGTTCTCCTACTTCTGGTGCAACATGCAAAGCATGCGATATGCGAGACTTACTCGATGTGGATTTAGAGTAAATTGTGAATCAATTCATCCAAGTCCTGTGGTCGCTGGCAATAGTGGCAACGAAGTGTCAACGGATCGGTACTTGTGACTCGTAGTCGATGTGGAAGTGGCTCACGTAGGTTCTGTGTAATGCAGTTTGAGAATGTGCATTGAACAACATTTCGCACTTCTTTTCCAAGATTAACCTCAAGTTTCTCTGCAACAGTATATGCTCGAATAATTGCAATACTGGAGTCAGGTGCTACAAGGGCAAGACGATCTAATTCAGTTTGTGTCAATTCACGATCTTCGACCTTAACGATGTCCTTAGAGCCCATCTTCTTCGAGGGGACGTTCATGACCAAGGAAACAGGGACAGAGGTATCTCGAGCGATGTTGAGGAGTTCGAGAACTTTCAGTGATTGTCCTGATGGGATGTGATCAATAACAGTTCCATTTCGAATTGCTGTGACTCTTCTCATGTTATGTTCGTCAGCCATCAAGCCTCACCTCCATGAATTTCAGCAGGAACTTCGATGTTCAATAATCTGCAAAGAAGAGCCATTCGAGCAACAACGCCATTGAAAGCTTGTTCGAAATATCGTGCATGTCGAGTCGAATCAACGCTCGGATGAATCTCATCAACACGAGGAAGTGGATGCATGATAATCATCTCAGATTTGACATTTGCAACATCACGCGCATGCAGTTTGTAAGCGCCTGCAACCTTTGTGTATTCATCTTCATCTGCAAAGCGTTCTTTCTGAATCCGCGTCATATAGACTACGTCAGCATCGTTTATGTTGCCAAGCAATTCTTCAGTCTCAATAACATCAGCGCCATGTTCCCGCAAGTCTTCGATAATTTCCGCCGGCATACGTAGGAGTTCAGGAGAGGCGAGAATGAGTTTGCAACCAAATCGAACCAATGCATGAGATAGACTGTGGACGGTACGTCCATATCGCAGATCTCCGGCAAGAACAACGGATAATCCTTCAAGTGTGCCATGAGATTGCAAAATTGTGAACAAATCGAGCATAGTTTGTGTGGGGTGGTGCCCAGCTCCATCTCCACCGTTTAGGATTGGTACACGTGCAGCATCCTGAGCGTATCGTGCAGCACCCTGTCTTGGATGCGCATTGCGATGATGTCTGTGTAGCCGTCCACCATTTGAATAGTATCAAACAGTGTCTCCCCCTTTACTACTGAGGAGGTTTTTACATCGCCTAAATTGACCACATCACCGCCCAACCGCTTCATTGCAGTCTCAAATGACATACGTGTGCGGGTACTTGGTTCGAAGAAAAGGTTCCCCAGAATCTTGCCTTCAAGTAGTGGGAGATAGGTCTCCCCTCGTGCAACTGGAAGCAAGCGTGCAGCATCATCTAAGATGCTGAGAATGTCTTCATTGGTTAAATCGTCCATCGTAATGAGCCCTTTCATTTCAAGTCCCCTTCTACGCAACCATCCAAGCATACCCATGAACATTGTTGCACATTTGGATGCAAACCGTCGGTGGTTTCATGACGAAAACACCCGTCCGTCAACTTATGCTCTGGGGAGATGTTGAGGAAGCCATCAAGGCTGAACGTCTCCTTCGTATTCAACGAATCGAGCGCCTGAGTACGATTTGTGCCTTAATGTGCCTCGCTGGAGCGGTATGGCTTGCTTGGCCTACGCTGAAAGAGGCCTTTTCCGGAGATGCAGAACTTCTCGCAGGTCTCGGAATGCCAATACTTGTTATCCTCTGGGGGATTGTTCTCCAGGATTTAATTCTCGATGATCCAAAGGCAAGAACACGTGTAGGCGCAGCATGCAGTATGTTTTGGCCTCTCTTGATGATGCTTGCAATACGCTCGTATGGGACAGAATTAAGCGAAATACTCGCTTGTGTTCTCTTATTTGGTCTCGGTTTTGCAATGCTGAAAGGTTCAGCCAAGATACTACGTGGTGGAATCGACGTCATGCGATTCCGAGCAATGATGACCGCTCTTGGAGGGTTAACAGTCCTCGGTGTTCTCGTTGGAGATCGTGCAGAAGAAACATGGATTCAATCTCCAAGTGATTGGTTGCATCCTTTACTAACAGCTATCGTTCTTCTTCAGGTTGCTTATCTCTGGATTGCTGGAGATAATTTGCGTCATGAGAGAAAAGCATTCAGAACAGAACTTGACCGACTTGAAACCCGGATTCTCATTCTTCGCTCAGAAGGAGCAGCAGTGGACCAAGCAAGCAGTTTGGTGACGACGGCTAAAGAAGAAGGGCACATTGATCCTTCTTTCGGAATGCGTCTTCTGGGTGAAGCAGATGAAGACATTGAGCGCTCCCTTTCTCTTGCAGGAGACGTCGATGTTGTTCGCACAGAGGCTCTTGCAGTCATCGAACATGCAGAAGATCTCACACCCCTTGCTAAGCGCCCACGCAAATCGTACGATATGGGTCAGAGAGAAGCATCTCTCGGTTCCCTTCGAGAAGCAGAGGCATTGTACCGACAAGCTAAGATTCGAGCTCAAGAAATCGTTACCTGGTGGGCTCAAGCAGAAGGGGCTATCAATCATGCAAATGAATTATTGACAGGTCAATCTGGTGCTGCTGTAGACAACATGAGGGAAATCATTCGAGATGCTCGTAAACAACTTGAGCGAGAAGCTCCAAAGAAAGCATTCGAACTTGCTGTTGTTATACCAATTCAACTTCAAGCAGATGGTGATGCAAAGGAACGTGCAGAAGTTGTCTTGAAAGATGCTGCTAAGGCACTAAAAGCAGCTGAAGGATTCGATACATCAGACCTTGAGCATCGGTTAGACCAAGCTGAATCAGCACTTGAAGCAGGGGACACAGGACAAGCGATTGGTCTTGGAGAAGGAATAATGCGTGTCATTAATATTGAACGCGAAGCAATGGACAGTGTCCGTCGTGCTTTGCGTCAACGTAAGAAACTCCTCGCCCGATTCGAAGGTTTCTCAGATTCCGACAAGTGGATGCTTCGTTTCACATCTGTTCAGAAAGCAGCAGATGAGCGCCAATGGAGTCATGCAGCAACTCTGCTTGAACGTTTAACCATCGATCTGGATGCTCATGGTAATGAACAAGACGAAGCAAACACATTACTCACATTCGTTCGTGAAGAATGGGTGGTACTTCGCAATCAATGCGAAGCATCAAATCTTCCAGCGACCGATGAAGACATGAAGAATACAGATGCAGCGATTGCTCTTGCTGCAGACCGTCTCAAAGAAGGGCAAGTGGCTGATGCATTGGAACAACTTGGTCAGGCAGACGCTGCTATGGAGCGTCTTCGAAGACGTGTCTGATCAAAGAAGGCCTCTACTCTCAAGGGCTTCGATATCAAGTCCTGCCGGAAGTCCTAGGTCAACTGGCATTCCTCCGATTGTAGCAATGATTCCATAGAGGTGGAGATACAATCCAGCAGGGGCTTCCTTCTCATTCGAATTGTATGGGATTCGCTTCCAAGCAGAACGCTTGTTGTAATATTTTGAGACCGACTGATCGGGTGAGTGCGTAATCCAAACATTCGCCATTGCAGCATGCTTGAGAGAGCGAGAACTACTCAATCGAGGTGAAACTTGAACCGTATGGACAATAGGCCAATCTTTCACCCAGTCTTCTCCTGAATCAATCAGCATCGTAATGCCAGTCGATTCACTACCCATTGCTTCCATATGCCCTAATTCGTGGAGAATTCGTACCAGGGAACGAACATGTGGGTGCCGAGGTTCAGCAGTACGTAACTCGCGAGCAATGCGAACAGCAGTATTGTGACGATTGGCATCCAAGTGCATCAGTGCGAGAACTACCTTGCCTTGAGACCAAGACGAAGTAGGGTAGTCTGAATGATTCTCAAACTTCTTCATGAAATCTTCAAGCATTGTAATCGCTTCTTCAAAACGGCCAGCCAAACGCATTCTCGCACAATCGCCTAACAACATCATTCTGTATGGAGGAGAATTCTTTGTTGCTTTTGCAGGACGAGGCTCACCGACAGATGTACGTCGTAGCAAATCGATATTTCGTCTCATCAACGGATCGATACTCAGAATCGGTTGAGATGTTACAGGAACCTCTCTTTTACGGTTGAGGACAGCAGCAAACCAATGCAAGCGAGCAGCTTCAACATCACTCTTGTTGAGCAAGGACAGCCGAGGAGCAGCCTCAGGCAGATCTCGCTGGCTTATGCTTGCAGCAGCCAATACCAAACGAGCAACTTGTGCTTCGCGACCTCCTTGAAGAGCGAGCATAGAGACTGCATATTCTTCAGCCTCTTCCCAACGATTTAATCCAGCAAAGAGTTGCATTCTTGCTCCAGTTTCCCTCAATAAATCGAGACCTTGCATGGAATCCTCACTTGTATTGAGAATATCATCGAATTGTTCGATTGCTCGTGTCCAAGAATCCTTTGCTACTAATTCAGTGAATGGCTTTTGCTTGAGATAGATGACATCTTCCATTTGCGTCAGCATATCTCTTTGTTCACTGATTGAAGCATCAAAGGATATGTCGTCCAGTTTCGAGCCTACTTGTAAGGATGTTAACCAGATGAAGAGGAATCCGATTTGACCACCTGAAGCAAGCATCCACGTCAATTCCTCCATAGCATCTTTGGTAACAACAGCACAAAGCGTATCCTCCCAAGTTCCACATTGATCGCCTTGAGGCAAGAAACTTGAATCCCAAAATGTAATCATCGCCAGTGCTAACAAAAGCATGGATTGGCCTGCAAATCCAGTGAAACAAAAGTTCAGTACTTTGGCTTGTTGACTACGCTCTGCTCGAAGCAATCGGCTGTCTGCAAGTCGGATGCCACCTCTCCCGGATACATCTTGAACATCCAAGAAAAGAATTCGTGCTACTTCATAGACGAACAGGAAGCCAACAAGAGCGACGTTGAGGAGAAGGAACAACAGAATTGCTGAAACCAAAGGAACTCGAAGGCCAGGTTCTGATATGTTTGAGAACAACTCAATGAGGAAAAATCCAAGCACACCACCTTCTTCCATAATCGTGGCTTGTTCTCGATATTCTGGGAGGTCAAGTACGCGGTCTGAATGGGTAAATAGATCAGGAGAGACGAATATCGCAACAAGAGAAATTAACGTATTAATCGCAACGATCGGCATTGCGATTGTGTTGAAATGAACAAGTCGTGCTATCAGCTGTTGTCGCGCATTTGGGACATGATTGTGGAATGGAGATGCCTTTCCTTTGGCAATTTGTGATGATGATTGACGCAATGCTTGCCATGATGTTCCTAGAACACGTCCATAGGCAATAATGGACGGTGAGAAGGCGAGGAGGAGGCAAACACTCAATTTGCGATCCGAAGAGACGCCTCTAGCATCTAGAATCGTATACAATATCGCTACGCCACAGAACCAAAAGACAGTCAACGCCACATAAGCATACGATCGAGCACGACTCGCTTCCTGTAATCGAGCCCGCCCATGCCCAATTGGTTTGATAATTTGAGCACCCAAAGAAGAGCCAGATGAGATGATTGCTGGCCAAACAATGAGAATCAAAGCAAGAGCAATATTCGGAGCATGGTATCCATCACTCCATCCTTGTGAAGTAATGAGATATTCAAAAAAGAGCAAAAGGGCTCCCGTTAGTGCAAAAAGATATGTTGCTACTCCAAAACGCATGCCTCTGCTTTGGAGAAGGTCTCGAGCTTCTCGAAATGTGGAAGTGATCGTATGGACTTCATACCGCTTTGGACCCGTTTCAAAAGCAACCTGTAGGCCTCGTAACTGACGGGGAACAACTGTTCTCCAAAACAGAAGTGCGATTGATGCTGCTAAAATAAGCGGCACAATCGCAACGACGGAAAAACCGCCGAGAATAGATGGAGCCGACATGATTCTCCTAACTCATTTCGCTTTTAATTGAATGCGAATAAAAATGGTACTCAGAGACCGATTTTTCACTCAGAATCAGGAACCAGACTTGGTTGTGAAACCTTTTCACTGATCTCTTTCACGATGTCATCGACGAACTGATCAAGTGGAACATCTGATATCTGGGATCCCGTTCTTGAACGTAATGAGACACATTTGTTGTTCATTTCACCATCACCAAGAATCATCATGTAAGCAGGACGCATCTTACGATGCGTACGAATTTTCTTTCCAATCGTGTCATCACCATCATCAATTTTCACACGAACATTTTGGTCACGTAACTTTTCAGCAACCTCTGCAGCATACTGCTTATGCTTCTCCGAAATTGTCAGGATGTGAATTTGTGTTGGAGAGAGCCATGTAGGGAACTTGCCAGCGAAATGCTCGATTAGGACTCCACAAAATCGCTCCATGGATCCGAACGGTGCGCGATGAATCATAACTGGGCGATGGTTTTCTCCATCGTTTCCTTTGTACCAAAGGTCAAATCGTTCTGGAAGGTTGTAATCGACTTGAACAGTTCCAAGTTGCCATTCACGACCTATGACGTCCTTGACGACGAAGTCAATCTTAGGTCCATAGAAAGCGGCTTCACCTTCTTCTTCTGACCAATTCACACCAAGTTTAGCAGCTGCAGCACGACACGCTTCCTCTGCTTTGTCCCAGCGTTCAGGATCGCCGACATATTTGTCAGAGCTCGGATCTCGTAAACCGACACGGACACGATAATCATGCATTCCAAGGACGTCAAAAATAGTCTGAACCAGTTCAATACAACCCATGACTTCTGCCCCGATTTGGTCTTCAGTAACGAACAGGTGTGCATCATCTTGAGTGAATCCACGAACACGAGTCATGCCTGAAATCTCACCAGATTGTTCCCATCGATAGACTGTACCGAATTAAGCGAGCCTTAATGGTAAATCACGGTATGAGCGTGCTTGTGAAGCATAGATTTTGACGTGATGCGGGCAGTTCATCGGTTTGAGCATGTACCCATCGATATCACCGCTGTTCATCATGTTCGATAATTCTGAACATGAACAGCCTTCATCAGCTAATTTCTTCATTAAATCTCGTTCAATAATTGGCGGATATTGGCTATCTTGGTAATATGGGAAATGGCCAGATGTACGATACAAATCGAGTTTTCCAATGTGTGGGGTGAATACCTGATCGTATCCCTGGCGACGTAGGTGATAGGAAATGAAATCCTGCAACTCTTGTCGAATGATAGCTCCTCTTGGTGTCCATAGGATGAGTCCTTGTCCAACTTCTTCATCAACATGGAATAACTGCAAATCCTTTCCAAGTTTGCGATGATCACGGAGTTTGGCTTGTTCCATTTGATTCAGAGTCGCTTTCAGTGCTTCCTTCGTAGGCTCAACAATCCCATAGATTCGAACCAATTGTTCACGAGATTGGTCGCCTCTCCAATAAGCAGAGGAAACGGATGTGAGTCGACTGAACATCAACTTAGCAGTACTCGGTACGTGGGGTCCAAGGCACAAGTCATACCATTCACCTTGTTTGTAGATGGTTGACCCATCTCCATCTTCCAACTTGTCGTCGATGATTTCTATCTTGTATTTATTCGATTGGAAATGGTCGCGGAGTTCCTGTTCTTCAAGTTCAACTCTCTCAACCTTGATGTTACGTCGTGCAAGCTCATGCATTTTCTTTTCAATCGCCTTGAGGTCACTTACTGCGATTGGTTCCATTGCGAAGTCGTAGTAGAACCCACGATCGATTGCAGGTCCAATGGTTGGTTTCGCATCAGGATAGATTTCCATAACCGCCTGAGCAAGTAAGTGAGCAGCGCTATGGCGAAGAATATGGATTCCTTCATCGCTTGAAGCAAGAATACCTTCAACGCTGCAATTGTCATCAAGAGAAGTTGAGAAGTCTCGCTCAACACCGTCGATACGGGCAGCCAAACATCCATGCTTCTTTCCGAGAGCATCAATAACGACTTCACCAGCAGTAATGCCTGCTGCATATTCGTTGACTGTTCCGTCAGGCAGGGTTACATTGACCATCGACATAGAGACGCCTCGCATTCATTCGTCGACGGTCCTATTGATGAATCCGCCGATTAAATTCACCATTCAACGATGATGTCATCATCCATATCTTGTGACGGCTTATCGAGAATGACTTGTTCCTTCTTAGGAACTTCTTCCTCTTTCTCTGGAGAAACAACAAACTCTTCTTGTGCTTGAACAGGTTCAAGTTTGAATCCGAATTGAGGACTTGTAGGTTCCTGCTCTTGATTATCGTTGATTTCAGTTTCCTCTTTCAAGGGTGCTGTCTCGCCTTTTCCGATATCTTTCACACTCTCTCTCATTATGTCATCGAGAACGATTTTATCGGGAGTCGATTCTTTGGTCATGTATTTCCATCGCTTCAAGGAACTTCAAGACATCGGTTTCTTGCTTACTTTTCCGCCGTTTCCCATCGTTGGACATGAGCAATGATTGAAAATGGGGGCCGACTCCGTATGGGTATGCGTATCGGTATTGTTGTCAATCCTGATGCAGGACTTGGCGGGCGTCTTGGCTTCAAAGGAAGCGATGGACGTGCTAAAGAAGCCCGGGATGCAGGAGCAGTCGACCGAGCAGGGCCTCGAATGCAACAATGTATTTCCAAATTTAAGGAACTTCTTGCTTCCAGTCTGAACCGCATGGGCGTTTCACCCACCATTGTGGCATGGTCTGGACGTATGGGTGGTGATTGGCTTGATGGGTTTGAATATGAGCAGAGAAAAGAATCTCCAACCGAATCAACAGCTCAAGACACATCCAATCTTGTTCAGGATCTACTCAAATCTGAAGTCGACGTTATTCTCTACGCTGGAGGCGATGGAACAACCCGAGATATTGTCAATGCCCTTGATGGTAATGAAACGCCTTTAATCGGTGTCCCTGGCGGTGTAAAGATGCATTCAGGTTGCTTCGCAACAACTCCAAAGGCTTCCGCAGAAGTCTTGCTCGCTTTCCTTCAAGGTGATTTGATGGTTGCAATCACTGAAGTCATGGACTTGGATGAAGAGACATATCAGAAAGGTGAATGGAAAGTTCGCATGTATGGAGAGGCTTGGACGCCTTCAAGCCCACGATTTATGCAAGGGGCAAAGGAACAAGTTGAACGCGCTTCAGAATCCGATACAATCGAAGGACTAGCCAATCATATTGGAAACCTGATTGATGACGATCCTGAACTCATGGTCATATGGGGTAGTGGAGGGACACTTCGACGAATGGGAGAGCATCTCAACGTAGAGTTAACACTGCTCGGAATCGATATTCAACACAAAGGAACAATCCATTCCGATTTGAACGAGCAACAATTGTTGCAACATCTTGTAGGATACGAAGGCCCACGCCTTCTTCTCCTATCTCCAATGGGTGGTCAAGGATTCCTTATTGGACGGGGTAACTTACAACTTTCACCAGATGTTCTTCGGGCCATTGGGTTTGAATCAATCCTCGGTGTTGCAACACCATCGAAACTCCTCGGTTTATCCAGTGTGCGTATCGATACAGGCGATCCTTTACTCGATGAAGAATATCAACAACGTCGTTTCGTTAAACTACTACAGGGCTATCGAACAACACGAGTCATTCGTATCCTTGAATCTTAAGGCAATTCTTGTCCACTTGATGCAAGAAGCAAACCAAGGAATGGGGGGCTTGGTCGTCCTGGTCTTGATTTGAATTCAGGGTGATACTGAACACCAACAAAGAACGGATGGTTCTCGAGTTCAAAGATTTCACAGCGTTGTCCGCTCTCGTCTTTCCCGACAAATCGTAATCCTGCTTGTTCAATTTGTTCCACAAGGTCGGGATTTATCTCGTAGCGATGACGATGTCGTTCATCGACCTGTGCTAATCCACCATAGAGGCGTCGTGTGACACAATCATCAACTTGGAAGATTGTTGGACGCGAACCCAGACGCATTGTTCCTCCAAGGTGTGTCTTTGAGATTTCAGGCATGAAGATGACTGCAGGGTTCGCAGCATCAGGTTCAAATTCAGTTGAGGTTGCATCGTTGATTCCCAACACATTTCGACAGAACTCAATGGTTGCCACTTGTAATCCTAAGCAAATTCCAAGGTATGGGACGTTGCTTTCTCGAGCATATTGTGCTGCCAGAATTTTTCCTTCTATCCCACGGTCTCCAAAGCCACCTGGAACAAGGACGCCATGAGCGTTCTTGAGAAGAGACCAGGCTTCAGAATCTCTGTTTCCTTCAAGATCACTTGCTTCAATCCAATCGATACGAAGTTTCCTATCGACTGCAATAGCTGCATGTTGAAGTGATTTGATGACCGATAAATACGCATCTGAAAGGCCAGTGTACTTTCCAACCATTGCAATATGGACTTCTTGTTCCAGTTGGTCAAGATGATGCGCCATCTTTCTCCAATCGGATAGGATTTCAGTTTTATTACAATCAATATCGAGGATGTTGCAGAAGCCTTGCTCTTCAAGCATCAAGGGTACATGGTAGATATTGGGGACATCGTGCGTCGAAAAGACTGCTTTCGAATCAACATGGCAGAATGCAGCGAGTTTGTCTCTTGTCTCTTGGGTTAAGGGCTTAGTTGAACGGCAAACAAGAACATCAGGAGTGATTCCTAATCCCATTAATTCCTTGACAGTATGTTGTGTAGGTTTTGTCTTCTGTTCACCAACAGGCCCCATTACAGGAACTAAGCTAACGTGGACAAAACATATGTTTTCTTTCCCTACTCTAAATTGAAACTGCCTTAAAGATTCAATAAACGGGGCACTTTCTATATCTCCAACTGTACCTCCTAGCTCAATCACACAAGCATCTGGGACGGAATCTGTATTATCACTCGGCAAATGAGATACTCTCTCAATCCAGTCTTGAATTTCATCTGTTATGTGAGGGACAACCTGTACTGTTTTTCCTAAATAATCGCCTCTTCTTTCCCTTTCTATGACTGACGAGTAAACCTTACCTGTTGTAATATTATTA